>JAABUL010001606.1_pt1 | contig 41696 bp, 43 predicted proteins | sample 5559151 | NCBI WGS metagenome assembly JAABUL01 (sample SAMN10711876, study PRJNA513368) | rock metagenome | isolation source: Antarctica rocks | place: Antarctica: Victoria Land, Pudding Butte sud | reverse complement strand
CACCTCCATCATCTGCTTTTCCCACTCGCAGACTGCGATCTTTCCGCCATTTTGAAAAGCAAAAACCATGACGCATTGAACGAACATTTCTCAACCGACTACATCCTGTTTGAAGCACTGTACGGCTTGGCATCCGCAATCGAAAGTGTTCATAACTATGTCTCTGAAGAGTTCAATCTCACATTGATCGGGTGTCATTATGATCTCAATCCACGAAACATATTGGTCAAAGGAGATAAGCTTCTGTTGGCAGATTTCGGGCTTTCGCGACTCCAGCCTGAGGGCTCTCGCTCGCTTTTCAAGCGGGGCAAAGGGGACTATCTGGCGCCGGAATGCGAACCCTTGGTCGAGAATACTTTCTCCAAAGGGATAGTTGGAAGAGAAGGGGACGTCTGGTCCTTCGGCTGCGTGCTCCTAGAAATTCTCACTTACCGACTGTGGAAAGGTAGAGAAGTCGAGGCGTTCAGGACTAGAAGAAAAAGCAAGGTACTGGGATGCTATACTGCATACCAGTTCCATGCTTTTGGGAAAGCCCATCCAGCTGTAGAAGAAGAAATAAAGTGCATTCGTGAAGAGAGCTCAGACTTTGGGTCAAGTGTTCTCGGAATGATTGAGCAAATGCTTTCGATCGATTCGAAGTTGCGGCCAAAAGTGTCTCATGTTACGGCTTGCCTCTTTGTCTTTGCGCTAAAAACTCTGTACCAATCATGCTGTGAGATGTTGAGCAGACTTGCAACGGTATCATGCAACCTACAGTGCATGATCGAGCAGCAGCGACTCGTCATTTGGGGCTGGGGAGCCGCTTTTGTAGCGGATGATGCGATATTAGAAGTTGGTGATGGAGAAGAACGTCGTGGTTGGCTGTCAACATCAAGAGAGCGTTGGGACGCTGTAGACCAGACACTGAGACTTGTTGCAGAGGAAATCCATCTATTAGAGATAAATGTGGAGAGCGGACCGATGCTCAGACCCATGTACACTCGCATACGCGATCTGAACGACCGGCTTTGGTCTTTTCCACCTTCCAGAGTGATACAAAGATTGACCCAGGTCTTGCATGATCGCATGACAAGCTCCTATGATTTAGGAGATCTAGGGCAAACAAGAGAAACATTCCAAACTGACTCCCATTACCGAGACATTGCACTGCTTGCAACTATCAAGTATATGATCAAGCAGGTGAACGGCGACATCAGGAGCGGTACTCGCCGCCTTTTAGTGAACGATTCGGTTCAGATAGGACCCAAAGTCGGAACCGTTGATATCGGGACAGTGACAAAGAACGGGGAAAGCAGACCTGTCGTTATCGAGTGGATGGAATATGGACCACATTGGATGAACAAGGACAACCGTGAGGAGCTATTCGATCGTGTTGAAGCCGTCGCGGAGTTATTTTGCAGGGCCGAGTTGCCTCGACGGATCATGGTTCTACACTGTAGTAACTATTATCACCATCCCACTCGGCATTCATTTGGCTTGCTCTATGATTTCCCTACCAACGCTCCTCAAGATGTTCGGCCTTTCACTCTCGAGGAAGTCCTTAGTCGCTTTGCTAGGCCTCTTCTTGGTAACTTGTATGAATTAGCTCGTGGCATCACGGAATGCGTCCTCAATATCCACAAAGTCGGATGGCTGCACAAAAATATATCGGCTTACAGCATTCTTTTCTTTGAAACTGGCCACGAACAGCAAGATGCCATCGCCAACCGGGAGTCCAAGAATACAATTCAGAGCTTGCCGTATAACAAACCTCATTCTCCCGCCCGTTCCAATCAAAAGCTGCGTCATCGACTGCCAGTCTCGGAGCAAAAGCCAAAGAAAGCACGAACATCGAAGTTTCTCGGCAAGTTCCAGAAAAGAGCAGGCACGAGCAAGGAGCCAATTGAACAAAAGCTTACAGCTGGGGTTGAGCAAGATGCCGATTTCAGCCAGTTGTCGCATTCAGACGATGCTCTAAAAGAGGGCCTTCCACGCAGGCTGCGTCCTGCTTCGCTCAAGACACCTTACGTTGTAGGCTTCAACCACGGCCGGCCGGATAAAGACTTGGCATTCACCGAAGGCCCATCAACCGACCGCCGGCAAATAGTCTACCAGCATCCCGATTATACCCTTCAGTCCAAACGGCGGCGCTTCCGCTCAGCCTATGACTACTACAGCCTAGGTTTGTTGCTTCTTGAAATCGGCCTATGGAAGCCTCTGAGCGACATGCCTGACAACGAAGTCGGAAGTTATACTCCCACGGAACAACGTGACCTTTGGTTGAAGGATTTTGTGCCCCGTCTTGGAGCCACGATGGGTGCGATATACCGGGATGCGGTCGAGAGTTGTCTCAACGGAGACCTTGATGACGAGTTCGAAAGCAAAACACAAGGGAGCAAACCTCTCATGTTATTCCAGGCAAGGGTTGTAGACCAGATCGAAGGCTGTTGTGCTTAGCCTACAATGCCTGCTGACCGACAGAGTACTGATTCAAGAATTCATCCGTTCCTGGCGGCAGTATCACGCATTCTAGAATATGACCAATAGTCTCGTCAGCTATCGTGGGCTGGACTTCAGGCCTTCGCATCAATGTCTTAAGCAACAAACGTTTTGATTTGAGCGAGAAGGGGTGGACCTCGCCTAGAATGCGGTAGCTCAATCCCGCGACCAGGGCTTGATGAACGATTTCCTCCTCTACTTGAATGGGAGCATAAGAAGCATCTACCTGGCTTTTTGGGTGAAGGCGCAACACGAGATCTCGTTGGATTTTGCCCCTCAGGATTTCTTTATCTGCTTCCGTGTATTCGATTGCAGTCAGAATATACGTCCAGCTAAGATTGCAGAGACGGTGTTGTATCCCAATGAGATCTGCGGCAAGCTCTAGAGCCTCTTTGAGGAGGACGAACGCTCTGAGCCGCATGCTGCGTGCCAGTAGTAGCTGAGATAATTGGATCATGACCCCAATCGTCGCAGTGTTTTGCTTTCCTCTTGTGTTGATCATACATGCCAATACTTCCTCTTGCATCTTCAGCACCTTGTTTTTATCCTTCTGCTCTTGCTCAAGAGCTCCTATCAGTTTGTTCCTGTACCACAACACGCTCGGATGATCTCCGATGTCGGTAAATATGGCTTTAGCGCGCCAAAAGGTGTCGCGGGCCTTTATCACGACTTCTGCTTGGTTAGTCCTCTGTAAGAGAGAGCCTCTAATCTCTAACGCCTTTATGGTCGTTGGATGAAGCTTCCCATGGAACTCATTGTAGTAGTCATAAACTTCCCTTGCTGTTTGGTATGCCTCGTGCCCATAATTGCCGCTATTAAGTAGCATGGAAGCGAGTTGTGCTTTCTGCATCATTCTATACAGAGGAGCGCTGTCTAAACGCTCTTCAAGTTCTTGTAAGTAGAAGCGTTGGAATTGCTCAGCGTCTTTGCTGCTCCTGTTTCCATGGCGATACTGTACAACTTCTAGCTGTGATCTAATCCATAAAGTCATACCATCATCGTCACCAAGATTTCGGCGCTTCAATTCGAAGATAGACCAGATAATTGATTCTGCTTCTGCCTTTTCGGTTTGGATCTTAAACGCTGTGCCGTGTTCTGATAACATATGAGCGCATTTAAGCCTTGCGGCCAAAGTCTCGTCATGCTCTTCTCCCAAGATTCCGACCGAAAGGACTACAAGCTTGCGGTGATTTTCCAGTGTCCAGTCCATCAGCGCAAAGTCTTTTGGTCCGAAACCATGGTTTTGATAGAGAAGCATAGTTCTCTTTGCACATACAGAAACCATCAGATTTATGGCTTCTAGATATTCAAGACTTTGAGGACCGAACACCTTGTCCGCCATCTCCACTGAACAAGTGCAAGCGTTCGTCGCCTCGAGTAATGCCGCTTGGTGTTCGAACAAATATGCTTCGGAAGACAAAAGAAATGCGAACGATTTTATGGCTGTAAAGTATGACTTCTTGGTACTCTGGTCAAATTCTTCCATAAGCTTTAATAGCTCTCTCATAAGCTGCAAAGCCTCTGCAATGGCTCCTGGCCGAGATAGGGCAACTATCAGTGGTATTGTTGCTCGCTGGATTTCTATATGGTTGGATTGGGCGCAGATATCTAAAAAGTCTTCTTGCACTGAGGCGAGCTTTGACATATCGTCAGCCATGAAGATGTTCAAGTTACAAGCCAAATGACTCATACAACCCATGGATTGTAAATTCTCACTTCCAAGGGAACCGATTATAGTTTTGCGAGCTTTTCTGATGGTATCCAAAGCCCCCGCAATGTCGCCTTGCCTGCATATTGCAAACACTAGTGTATATGTTGCTTGCAATCTTATCGGATTGCACGGGTCAGCCACCTTCTGACAGACTGTGTTGAGCAGCCCAATAGCTTCGTTGATTTGAGGTGCGTTTTGGTGCGAAAGTAGCGAACCAAGTTTGCACATTGCCTGAACAGCTTCCTCGGCTTCGACTCCGAATATCGCTTGTATCAGAGCAAACTGCTTTCGACACACTGTCGTCGCCTGATCCAATCGCTTCTCCTTGTAGAGGGCATCTACCAAGGCGGAGGTGTTCTTCAAAGTTTTATTAACGTAGTCTCCGTCCTTTTGGGCCCCCATGTTTCGTAGATCTCTAAGGTCAGATGGCATATCCATTTTCAGTGCATCGTCCAATCTGCCTTGCTTGACCATTAGTTTGGCCAGCTGAACACGTGCATCCACATGCCTCTGGCCGGCATTAAATGGATGGAACCAAACTTCGATTCCGTTAGGATTGCGCATGACCGATCTTGAGTGCTTGATGATTGCTTCCGTCGCGTCTTTGTATCTGAATTGAGCCTTTCGCGCTTTCGCCACATGGTACCCGTATGTATCATCCGAGCCATTCCAAATGTCCGAGATTATTGGCCAGTTGCGGAAGGGCCTCCACTTGCGGTACAGATTCAATCTTTTCATGTACATCTCCTCTGCTTTTTCGTAATCATGGCTCTTCATGCAGAGCACGCCGCATAGAAAGCTGAGATGCCAAATTAAAGAGCCATATCCTGCTGCTTCTCGTCCTGCTATCTCCTCTTCATACGAGACGGCTGCCTCCCTCACTACGCAGGTCCAATAATAATGGTCCCATATAGGAGTGACAATTGGATCATCAGCCCAGACGCTCCTATCAAATAGTCTTCGGAATTTGTGGATACGTAAGTAGTACACGGCTTCATTACAGAGCCTCAAAACATCAGTCTTTTTCTTGCCGCTCTGCTGCAACCATTCCCAAGAGGAAGTGGTGTTTCTAGAGGTTCCAAAGCCAATTTCGGTGCAAAAGGCGAGTTGTAGGGCTGCCAATTTCTTGCATTCCCCACAATCGCCATGTGCTCGGTCCGCTAAGTCCTTGACCAGCTGGGCCTTTATTCCGTAATGGATTGTATCTAGAAGCGGTAGAAGGCGGGCAAGCTAATGAGCCAATCAGCGTTGATTTTTCTCACGATGCCGACCTGTGACATACGTTTGGTACAAGATGCTGACTACTACCAAAAATCTTAAACATGCGCGAAGAATCTCGAAATTCGATCCAAGAAGTGGAGTTTCTGAGTCTATATAGAAACGCGGCAGCAGGGAGCAGGAAGACCGAAAACATCCACAAAATGACATGGTCTACTGAATATGTGGAGTAGTTCTTGTACGTTACTGCGCAGTATGGGATTATCCAGATAATGTTCAGGCCAAAAATGAGTGCTCCTCCAACAAAAAAGGGAATGGGGCTGGCTATCGATAAGTAGAACAAAGCTTGCATTTGTCCTGGAGCAAAGAATTCGGATTTTCTGCCAAGTAGGAAGAAGGCCAGCAAACGTCCGACCTGGATACGTAGATAATGGTTGATTCGTCGGAAAGGTGATAATATTTGGAAAATAGATTTTGAAATTGAGGTCAAAGGTGTCGCTGGCCGGGGCCGACCCCCATCTCCTCTGATCGCAATCATTCAAGTCAGGACCAAAGATTGAGCTGCAGAGGAAACGAAACCTACTCGTATAGCAACTCTGAAGAAAATTCTTGCAAGAGATCCAGGAGCCTTGACAAGTTTGATGTACGTCGATCCGGAATTGGCTCAAGGCTGAGCTCAAAGAAACGTCTCAAAACTGCTTTTGTTGGATTTTCCGTCAGAGGCTGCGCCTCAATAGCACGATCAAAGTCAAACTGGGAATCCGGGTTTTCATCTGTAGAAGTATGCATTCCAAAAATAATCCAACTGCAGATCTTCCCATAAGAGTAAATGTCGGTCTTTTTGGCTTCGTCTATCGTGAATAGGCCAGCACGCCACTCCGGCGCCACCCACTCTGGAGTATATGCGAGAAAGACCTTGTCGCTTCCAGTGGTGCCAAAACACGAACAGCCAAAGTCAATAAGCTTCATTACGATTTGGCCAGGCTTTTCCTCATCTACCAAAACATTTTCAGGCTTGATATCGCCATGGACGATACCTAGTCTCCTTTCAACTTCATGTCACCAATTGGGCAAGTGAGAACATACTGAATGAATGCAATGCTTCGATAGCACGCCCAATTTCGGCGCAGAATTGAACTCTGTGCCAGACAGATGGCTGCGAGCTACCTCGAGAAGCCAGGTAATTTCGGAGATTGCCGAATCTGGAGCGTCTGAAGACTAGGACAGGCATGGCGCGAACGAGCATTTTCTCGTGGATCTCCACATCCCAAGTGATTCCGCCAAGCTCTGGCAAATTCGGATGCTTTTTGAATACTGGATGCTCCAAAACAATAATCTCGCTGATCAAGGCTTGGAAGGCGACTTTACTTTCGTCGCTACCGATGGCGTGTGGTGTTTGGAATCTTTTGAATACGACGCCAAGGTCTTCATCTTGGGCAATGCCATGGACCTCTCCGCTCAGACCGCGTTCGACATCACTGTCAAAGAAGTTTGGCATGAAGTCAAACAATTTCAAGCTTGGCATATTTTCCAGTATCGCTAGAAAGCTGAGTAGGTCGTAATGAGGCAGCCTAGAGACGACATTGTTCGTCTCTTGTCCCAATTGAGGCAAAGCACCGCGAGTCGTCCCATGCTGTTCAATGCGTTCGAAGAAGATTGGCTGGGCCATGATCAGGTTGGAAGCCTCTTTCGATGCTGCCTCTGTTGGACAATAGGAGGATTGCTCCAAATTGGGAGTATGCTCATGGCTTACTACAGTTGTAGGGCGAGCAGGGCTAAGTACGGCACTTTATACGTACATAAATGCGCCGTAGCTGAGGCGTTCTGCGATTGGCAGGCGGCTCGGCGCTAATTGTGGGGTCGAAGGCTCACATTAAATGAGGCTGATATCTGTGGATGAACTACCCCCTGCCATATTTCAGAATACAAAACTCGACAGACAAATTTCCCAATTCATTCACCATGGTCGAACATCAAGTACTAGAGGAGAGATATGTCGACAAGGCAAAGCTTATCGCCTTGCTTCGAAGACTGTTTGGTGACGGCAAATTTGAGATTGAAGAAGTATGGCAAAGCACGCTGGAAGACATGATTGTTCCTGCGCTCACGAGTCTTTCATGTTCAGGCCTTGGACGAACAGTACCACCTTACAGTCCCTAGACTCCTGACAAAGGTATGTTTCATTATGGCGCAGTGGTGTGACAGTGACGATATGCTGAGTCAGTAAATCGCAGAAGGAGATGAAGGAAATCAAGAAAACCTTATGACAGCCTAGGACGGCACAGGGCCTGGTGGCTTTAGGTAGCTTTGATCTGCCTGGCTTCAAAGAAGATAAACGGCGTCGAATACGCGTTTCTTAGAGGTACTGAAGCGTTCATGTGTGGGGCTTCTCAGTGGTTGCCTCATTATGGTAGTCTCTTTGTGGGGCGAGATCTTGGGGCTAAGCAAAATTCCTTGTTGCCGACGCTGAATCCTGGTTTTTTGACATGTTGATGCGTGTCAACATGGCTGATTCGAAGCTCGTATTGCATGATGGTATAGTGCAAGAGCCGGAAAACCCAAACGTGGACCGTGACAACAATCTTCTGTTCTTTGGGCATCTCTCTTTTCAATCACGATTGTCTGAGGAGTCTGAGCGACTATTTACAGCTGAAGACCTCGATATCGACTTTCGCTGGCGCCAAGGGCGGACTGAGCAAGTCTCCTCGCGTTGTAACGGTCTGTTTTAAGAGATATGAGCTGACGAGGCGCTGTTTTTTCAGCGACGGCGGTAGCCTGTCAGTCAAGGACGAAGGGTCATTGGAAAAAGTTTTGAGCGTCAGCAGTGTTTAGCATTGAGTAATCTTTGTTGACCTGCTCTAGGGGTTCCAACGGAAAAGCTCGGAGGTGATCATGTAGGTATCTCCACGAAGGCTTTAGCTGACAGCTCACGGAAGGCTTCAGCATTCTCAAGCAACGGGACTCATGGGATCACCTCTGCGTGACATTTTATTCGATGAAGAAAATTCTTGACTCTTATAGAGTTTGTTCTCAGTTTCTTGATTACCTGCGAGCATTTGGATTCAAGGTGAATGGAGAAGACGAAAACTTCCATGGGTTTGATAGCCTGAACACTTTTTCCGGCACACGGTATCTGCAGCAATCCAATCTCCGCTCTATTTTGAACGTGCGAATAACTATGGCTCCTTGGTGCAGAGATCTGCTACAACATTCGTTATGTTGTGCCCAACCATCGGAAAACAGGGAATCCATGGTCCATGCGACAAACAGCCATCTATCAACAATACAACAAAGACACCGATTCCATCCGTTGGATATTGGTCCGGCCCTCAGAATCCGTTCAATCATACCTCAAACAGTATCTGAGCAGTTCACACCCGTCAGCTACTTATTCCGAACGTCCAAAGCCCTTACTGCTTCACACGATGCTGTTCATTTCGACAAATATGCACTGGAGGTCATATCTCAACGACCTCGAAGAGAAGTTATCACTACTGGTACAATAATGCCTGGCCGGCTCAAAAACTACGCTTACGTAGAACAGGAGAACAAGGCTATGGTGAGTAGAGTCGGTATAGTCCACAAAGACGATTTCTTGATCACATTTCGGGATGCCCAAGCGGTTGAAAGATTGCGCAAGAAATTACTTCAGGCTCGGGCAATACTCGAGTCAAGCTTTGATGTTGCCTCGGCTTATATTGAGTACCATGATCGATGCCTCGAGACCAAAGACAACGAGGACAGAGAGTGCTTCGTACAACTCGAAGCCTACAATAGGCAGATCACGAACCATTTGCGGACAGTTGCAAGGTTCCTAGCGCTTTCGAAAGGCGTATCACGAATGGTGTGTGCTCATCTATTGTCTCCTGCAAACCCTCGCGGCCAAGTTAGAGTTGCTCTGATCCCTGCTGATCGTAATACCGAAAAGCTATTCGAAATTTTGAAATATCGGAACAGTGAAACAATCGGCAAAACCAACCAAACCATCAACACAACAAATCAAGCAATACATCAGAACGGCCTGGCGATCAGAGAATTGACAGTCGCTTCCATACGTGAGAACGAGATTATCGCACAGCTCACCGAAAGAGCCTGGCGAGACTCAAGGTCCGTCCGGATTTTGACCTTCATCGCGTTACTGTATCTGCCAGCAACTCTGATAGCGGTAAGTGAATCCCATTGACCCACAATAGCTCGATGTTTTCCGGAGACTGACTTCCAGATTTCATATGCAGACGATCTTCAGCTCCGATTTCATCAGACTTTCCAGCAGCCTGCCCCCAGGTCAAAGGACAAATGATTTCATAGTCTCCACGAAATTCTGGATGTATCCAGTCCTTACCTTCTCCCTAATGGCGATTACAGTCGTACCGGCCAAGCTGTGGGAGCGTTGGCAAAGCTCGGGTATCTGTCCAGCAGAGAGAAAGCCTAGCGTTTGGCAGTCTAGAGGAGCTTCGGACCTGATAGCATGAGGCGCACCATGCTTAACAGGCGGACAGTGTTGAAAATTGATGGAGATATGATATAATGTTCGGGAACGATCGATACCTATGATAATGGAATGGATTAAGCGCTTTCAACTGGCTTATCGCCTGCCTTGATGCTAGGTAGCATCATTCCAAGTATACAGTCCTCCTCTAAAGCGGCTTTACTCACTTTCCTAACCTAAAACGGCAATCCCTTACCCTAAGTTCGGGGTGTATATACCCCGAACTTAAAATCGGGGATCGCGATCCTCGGTTGGGAAAGGAAGTGGAGAGTAGGAGGGAGCAGGAGGGACAGCAAGGGAGTAAGTGCCTGGCATGGATCCATCAGCTCCGGCTTCATCTGGGTAAGGCATTAATTGAGTCTTCATCAGCATAGGAAGGATGATAGGAATCAAGATAGGACGAAGCCTAATTGCAAGAAGCTCCAACCTACAGAAAAGCAGTAGCACAAGCATTACATACATGCATCGGTCCACAAAGTCCTTGTGTTTATCAACTACATCCTGACCATTACCCCCTCTAACACGGGTATCGAATCCTCAACCCGGTATCCGTAGCCCCACCATACTCCTGATAATAACTCACACTCCCACTCTTCGGCGGTGCTGGATTATTGGTGATGCTGACCCGAAAACTGATTTCCTTCTTACACGCAAAGCCGCCGACCTGGAATACCTTCCTCACCTGCTCAGCCTCACTTCCCGGCATCTTGAAACCCCCCACATGAGACAACGCATAATTCTTCATTTTGTTCCAGGTGGGCGTACCCTTTCCGGTGCTGTCGCGCGGGATATCGCCATTGACGTACCAGATGTCGACACGTGTGTTGCCGCTGTAGCCATAGTCGGAGATGGGGTCGAAGAAGAATTCGAGGGTGAAGGGGCGGGAGGATTGGCAGGGCAGACCGGTGTAGGTGGCTATTAGGTCGGATTCTTCCGACAGACCCTGTGCGGCGTCGCTGGTTTGCGAGACTCTGAACTCGAAGCAGGGGTCGGTGGACGGCTTGTGCGGTCCATAGTCGAAGGTTGTGTCCAGTGCAGTGGTGGAGATGCCGTAGAAATTTGTGGGGAGGATGAGTTTGCTACAGCTGCGAGGCTCGAAGGTTTCTGCAGGGGCTGAGGCTGCGGCGAGGGAGATTGCCGTGAGTGGAAGGAGCAGCGTGGGCTTGAATAGGGTATGCATCATACTGGATGTCAGTGGTCATGTAATGGTGGGCCTCACTGGCAAGGCTCAGAGTGGCTCGATTGTTTGCTTCGGAAGCTCTGAGATTGGTACGTCTTTTGGGCCAAAGTCCAAGGAGTCCTGGAAGCATTTGGGAAGTCTTTATGTTGTATCTTCGTCTGCAGCCAAGATCAAGTGTTATGCATGCCAAGCTTGGTTCAGCCGAGTCGTTACAGCTCCTTGCCAATGGCGTTGCGACACTAGCGACCCCTTGACGGACACGGGCGATGTTGCTACCATATTGGACCCAGCCAAGAAGAAGTGAGTCATCTTCGCGCAGCAAGGCGCCCCTCGTGACGTCTACCCTCTTGCTAAACCGGGTATATGGACGTGCGTCGACCTCGTATTCAGCCCCGGCAGCAACCCCAGCTTTATCCGTCTGACACATGGTTTACGCCAAATGGGCCGGCGGCCTCGTTCGCACCAAAAGCCAGGACTTCTACCGCTGGAATGCACTATAGCTGATCTGAAGGGATGGTCAACCACGTCGTAGGTAAACAGTATTTATTTATAGGTCTTTATAGAAGCCCTGGTGTTGGCGTGGGCTACTACTGCGAGGGTTACTTGTCCCCGCTTGGTTGCCATAATGATGAGGCTCCTTGGCCGGTTGCTAAAAAAAGCATTGGGTTGCAATGAATCCTTTGGTGCGAGATTTCGCTAATGAAACAACCCACCCTGAGCTACAAGATCATGTAGCGGGCATTTTATTGCACAGGCACAAGGAAACACCCAACAACTGAAGCTCGCATGAAGAGTATGACACGATAGAGACGTAATTTTGGAATTCGGACAAGCAGCATGTTGTCGGAGGGCGGGCCTTAACTGGCTACCCATGTCACCTGTCATTCACACAATTTTAGCCTGCACCCAACAAAGAGGCGTGGGCAAACCAAAGCAACCCGGTGCAGGTAGAGTATCCTTCAGACTTATCATCACAGCTCGGAAGGTTGGCATTTGTTCTGTAGAGTGTCCCACCACGACCTTTAGTCAGCACGCATTCACACCACGTAACATCTGATCGGGCAAGCCTTGTATCGCTAGCCCCGCAACCCAACACATCAGACTTCTCTAAATCTCCTCGTCGCCCCCCTGTTGATAGATGTGCCTACTCCTTCCAGCATCCTTTCGCATTTGCTGTCCAGATCCTGTAAAACCGACTAGATGCTCATGTTAGCCGAGTCTGCGGCTGTAGCCCAATTCCCGGTGTACTAGAATCCACACGTTGTGACTCACCTCGAGCATTCACACCTTCAGGCGTCCTAAACATACTCTCCTTCTTAGCCTTTCCCCCAGTCTTGCCCTTCGTGGCAAACTCCTGCCACTTATTCTTCCCTGCTTCCAACTCCTTGTTCGCCTTCACCTTCCGCGGCACCTTGGCCGGTCGAGTCGGCCCATCGCTCACTTTGCTCGGCTCTTTCCTCGCCTGGTCTGCAAGTGTGGGGTCGATGTTGGCTGCTGCTGAGATCACATTCGTATTGGCGGGTCTTGTGGGTGTGGCGGGTGTCACTGGTGTGCCATCAGCCTTGCGCTTTTTGGACTCATTAGATATGGGCTTGATGTCGTGCGACGAGAGAGTCTCCGTATTTGAGTAGGATTTGAAGGTGACGATGTAGACGGGCTTGCTCGACGATCCGGTGATTGAGGTTATGCGAGCGGGGTAGAATGCTTTGTCTCCAGACTTCCACTTTGCAAGCACGGTATCATTGACCGAGAAGGTCGTAGGTGTCTGCGGCTCCTCCACGGCGTCCTGTGGTGCAACTGGCTTGCGATAGCCCGCTTGAAATGCAGGGTGATTCTCCTTTGACCATTTCTCCTTCACTGGCGGTGGGGATGGCTTTCTGGTTGGGGCTGGTGCTGAAGCTGGCTTTAGCTCTGCGATCGCGGACTCGGTGAGGGAAATGACTTCTTCAAGCTCTGTCTTGAGATTTTGCAGCTCTGCATTTTCTGGGTCGGCTTGCAGGCCTGACTGTACGGATTCGAGCTGTGAAGCAAGGATGAGTCATTTGATCATACTTCAGTTTCTGTGTAGGTGAGAGTATACCTGGACTCTATACTCCTTGATCTCTGCCTGCAAGGCAGCGACCTCGCTGCTCATTCCGCCCCTCAGCCCGTGGTTGAACGGCCTTGTAGGGGATTGTGGTACCAAGTTCTCAGATCTAGACGTTGGACTGTTGTTTGTAATGACGATATCAGTGCCGAAGGCTAAATAGTAACGTTGCTTGATGAAAACAATATCGGTGATGGTATTGCTTCGCAAGAGCACTAAGGATGACCAGGGAGGCCATGCCTAATCGGGCAAAGCGCCATTCCGCTGAAAGATCCTAGTTTTAGCACGGTGATGTCTCCAGATTACTCATGTGAGGGAGAGCTGGTCTAGAAACTCATCGATGGGCGTAGATAGAATCGGTGCAACTGCATAGGAATGAAGAACATGGTTCTACAATTCATGATCGCGATCATTGATTGAGCTGATGAAAATCTGGAATCCTTCAGCTGCGCCTCATTCCCCAGCATCTACAGAAACATGTGAACCACCGCTCCTCTACAACGGAAAGCCTTTACTCCACTTACATTCTTGGTGAATTCAATTGTCAACTATCACAGATATGTGGTCACCCCCGATGGTCGTGCTTCTTCCTTTCCTTGCAGTCTCCGCGGTAGAGGCGTCGACATTCCGTAGCAGTATCGAAAGGTTTGGAGTAACTCATGTAAGCCAATATAGCTTGTATCGTACAGAGAGCTAACCAAGTATAGCAGCAAGCCCTACTGGAGCGTCGTCACCTTACTGATGGCGCCCAAAACGTGATTGGATCTCTGCCTGATCATGCAAAAGCGCCATGGATGCATGACTCGCCAACAGCAAATGGAGGCCTTCCAGTCGAGGTATACTCTTCTCTTGTCACCATATGCAATAGAATTCGGAGTCCTGGTCATCGTTACTTACCTCATCCAGAGTGTTCTCTACTTCGCCTACCGAACCATGATCGGCATAGGGACCAAGCCCGCCCAGCTAATGCGAGCCATGATCGATATCGAATGGGCTGATATGATAATACCCTCCGTCAATTGCACTAATTGCGAGAACGGTCTTAGATACAACTCCTCGGAATCCGCCACCCACGAGTCAAACGGCACGGACTTGGTAATCAGGACTGGCGGCTACGTCTGGGGAGAAGGTTTTGTGTCTCAAGACACGGTTACCGTAGGCGATGGCATCGAAATTCCCCATCATCCGTTCCTCGAAGCCAACAAAAGTTGGCCATGTGCTCTGTGTGAGTCAGATACCATTCTCGGTCTCGCGATTGACAAGCCGGAGTACGTGGATCCATCGCAATGCTCCTCAAAGGGCAAGAATAACTCGGGAGGATGCCTACCAAGTCCCTTCTCTACGCTCGCCAAATCAGGTACTTTAGACCGCAACATTGTTTCTATACTCTTACCAAGAGACGACGACGACGATATACGGGTCCCTCCTGGCGAAATCGTGTTCGGCAGTCTTGACGAAGGTCTCTACGAAGGCCCGCTGTCCACTCATCCGCTCTATCCTCCTGGCACAACGCAATGGCACATCGAAGCCACATCTGCAAGTGTATCCAGCGCCAACGGCACCCTTCTCGCCTCCGAATCTCTACCAGGCTACACCGCCCGCCTGCATACCTACTTTCCGTACACCGCGCTTCCGCCCTTCATAGGTAACGCAATTATGAACGCCACGGGTGCGGACTGCAGCGATGGCTGCAAAGGGTGTGAAGTGAATTGCTCCACATTGCATGAATTGCCGCATGTCACCATCAACCTCGGTGGGCACAACATCACGATCACGGGCGAGGATTATACTGTCAAGACAGATATCCAGTGGCCATTCTGCGCGTATCCGGGTGAGTATTGCCAGGTGAATATTGGACCTGATGGAAGCGATGGCGGAGAGGAGTCGAAGACGATTGATCTGGGAACGAGCTTTCTCAGAGGGGTCTATAGCGCTTACGATTTCGACGATAGGAGTGTGCATCGTGAGTCGCTTTCTCTGAGCTGCCAGGGTATTCCATTCTCTAATGACATATATCTAGTGGCTAGAGCAAAGCGGTATACTCTGTGACCGATGATTCCAATCACAGGGTACAATGAGATTGTGATCCGTTTCTCTATAGTTGGGTAGGTGCAACAGCTGTGACGGGACGCACCCGCAATAGTTTGCGCAGATGCGAACTCTTCTGGAGCTGGCTGACACAATTTACGGCCGAGCCATTACAGTAGGCTGTGATCTCATTGACCCAATACTCCTCACTAGAACAGCGATGATGAGCTATTCTTCAAGCTTGCTGAAGATCGAGTGATTTATCTTCTGGGGCTGAACCTCCTTCGAAGTATTTGCTTTGATCGGCTGAAGCCTCTTAAAAGCGTCTGTGTCAAGCTTATCTTCTTTGAAGATTGGCTCCTGCTCAGGTCTGTGTGAAAAGCTTTGGCAAGTGCAAATTGATTGGCTCAGGACCCATGATATGGCGGAAGGAACGTTCCATTCCAGGCTTTTATTACCTTTTCCATCATTCACGCAATGTTCCCCTTTACAATACAGTTTCCTAGACTACCCTATTACCATTAACTATAAATCCTAATTAACATACTACACAAGATGGCGGGCGTTGACGTCTCCCATCCCACTTCAGCCTCACCAAAACTCGACCAGAAACTCGAAGGCATCCCTGAGGACATTGGGCAATTCGTTCTCAAGCGCTTCCATGCGACAGTCTTTGCCCAGGAACTTGTCAAGGAGAAGATCCACCCCGTTGCTCCACACCGTACCTTCTTCACGCGCCTGTGGAACCACTTTGCCGGCCAAGTTCCAAAGGGCCAGATTGAAGAGGGTACATACGCCGGAACTCAGCTGGCTTTGACTGAGATGTATGATCGTATTGAGCATGCGTAAGGACCAGCTCCCTAATCCTCTGCCCTATCTTGAGGGTCAAATCCCCCAATATCGTCTCATATCTCAGGCTGATACGCTAACCACAGCTACGGAGCATGGTTCGATACGATCGGAATCGAGCCCACAATCCCGCAAGCCAATAGCCCAAAAGAAAAAGCTCTTCGGTATCAATGGACGACGAGGAACGGCTTCCCGCCCCATCTGGCCTCCATACCTAAAAAGAAGCAGGCGTCTGATTGGACCATATTCAATAAGATGGGTCTTGCTAGTACAGCGACCCTACTGCCCAAGATGGTGCCGAATAAGGAATTCCTTGGCTCTTTCTCGCAATTCCTTTACAAAAGGGGAAATGATTTGATACACGGCACTGAATATGAGGGACTGACCATTGCTGATATCGAGGAAGGCAATCGGGAGAACAGGAGATCAGGTACTGGTACGTTATTTTTTCAGACCGAGTTCCACTCCATGTTGACCTTATCTGGCCTTGAAGGGCATGTTGAGGTGATCATTACCCCCTAATCGTGCCTCATAATGAAGAGGCTTCCCTGAAGAGAAGATGCTGATCCAACTTCATCCAGACGTGATGAGGGGCGACGACATTGGTCTGAAATCGGACTGGTGGTCCGACGCCCGATTTGCACAACAACAATTCACTGGCGCCAACCCGACCACCATCACCCAGGCCTCTACTGAATGGATCCGAGCATTCAAAGACGCTGCCGCGAAGCAAGGTTATAGCTCCGCTAGCGACACCATTGCGGCTGCCGGCTCAAAGTCGCTCTTCGTGCAGGATTGCAGCTACTTCCGTGCAGCTGTTGGGGCCGGAGATGCCGATGTGCTTATCTCGAGGACTCCCGGTGCCGACGACAGATACGAATGTGCGTCGGTTACGCTTTTCGAGCTAAACCCGGACGGCAAGCTACACCCTCTTGCAATTGTCATTGACTGGAAAGGCAGTATGGAGAAGTCCGTCGTGATCTTCAACAAACGCTTGCAGCCCCATGACCCTTTTTACGCTGAGCCCACGGAGGCCGAGAAGAATGACTGGCCGTGGCGTTACGCAAAGACTTGCGCCCAGACTTCAGATTGGATACGCCATGAAATGGCAATTCATTTGGTGCATACGCATCTTGTTGAGGAAGTCATCATCGTTGCAGCCAATCGTTCGTTTCCGTCAGATCATCCTGTGTTTCGCTTGCTTGAGCCTCACTGGTTCAGGACCCTTTCACTTAATGCCGCTGCGCGTGATACTTTGGTCCCGGATATTATTATTGACCTGGTGGGCATCAGCAACACGCAAGCTATGAGTTTCATCAACTATGCGTTCACCACGTTTGATTTCTGTGGGAAGTATATTCCCAATGATCTGGTAAGCCATCTTCTGGAGTTCTTTACAATCCTAGGACATGTTTCCGGGGTTACTCGTTCGAACTGGACAACGTTCCCGAGTAATCCCACCAAATCCCTCACCCTACCCAATCGCTGTTGTTTGAGATGGCAATGCTGATTTTTGGATCTCGCAGCCAAACCGTGGTTTTCCACTTGAGGAGCTCGACAGTCCGAGATTCAAGAACTATGCCTACGCTAGGAACATGGTATTGATGTGGGCAGCCATCCGGGGCTTCGTGGCTTCAATGATCGACATTGACTATGCGCCTGAAGGAGTCGAGGTGGCGAACAAAGGTGCCCGCAAGTTCGTCAGCGAGGACCGTTGTATCCTCGCTTGGTGCTCTGAGATCCAGTCCTCGAACGGAGGCCGCCTATCTTCCTTTCCCACCATCAAAACAAGAGACCAACTCATCGACGCGATCACGATGTGCATACACATAGCTTCCCCGCAGCACACAGCCGTCAATTACCTCCAGAATTTCTATCAGAGCTTCGTCATCGCCAAACCGCCCGCTTTGTACACACCGCCGCCGACGGATATCGAAAGCCTTCAAGCTTTCACCGAAAGGGATCTCATCAAAGCTTTGCCCATTGGCCGCCAGCGGGATTGGCTGCTAGCTGCGCAGGTGCCTTGGTTGCTTAGCTTTCGCGTTGCGGATGAGTATAATTTGATCACGTATGCGGTCTCGATCTGGAGGGTTTATAGGAGGAAGAAGGGTGTGAATGAGGTACGAGTGGCGAAGTATGCGAGCGAAATTTATTCTGAGTTGAAGCGGTTGATTGGTGAGTTTGCTAGGCATCGTGGGGAGATGGATGAGGGGAGTATTCCGTATGTTGTTATGGATCCGGGATCCACTGCTGTTTCTATTCTTATATAGGTGGGGCTGGTGTTCCTAGGGGTCTGAATCTTCGTTACTGGATGTTCCCTGATTCATGTCATTTGTTAAGCCCCTTTGTCTGGATTGTGTCTGTGTCTCGGCTGCAACAAGTACTATCTGCCGAGGGCGCCTTTATCTGAGAGACTCTAGCCAAAGACTGGACCATAAGCGATACGGCTTCAAAAAACAGATGCTTACTTCCGGGAGTCTCAAGCCCAAGGAAGCGAACACTACGGGAGGGATCGACGTCGATCGGTAGCTTACACACCTGCTATAGCTCCTCTAAGCGCCAGTGAAGTAGACAGGGTGATAGGATACCACTTGGAGCGCTGGACAATCCTGGACATACTTTTTGGGACGGTCCAATTATATTTCAGCGTGATGAAACGGCTCGGGGAAGACAGGTTCGACTTCAGACGGAGAGTCTTGGGGCAGGAGGTATGCGACAAATCTTGGGTTTCGCGCAACCACAACGACTGGCCGCATAGATTTGCTACGCGGATGAAGGGGCTGTGCGCATCGCTATATATTCATGCTCTGCATGACTTTCCAAGCATTCGCTATCCCAAGTCAATACCGATTACGACGATGTCTTCCAAAGGCTGGGTTTGGCTTTCGCTATTTGCCTGCGGAGCGTCTTCGCTGGTGTTGAACTCAGGCATTCCACTCAACGCCAGTCCCTCTTTGAGCGCTGGATCACTCTCGCCATCAAGTACGGTACTCTCTGATATTACAGCATTAGGCCTGGATGATCCCTACTGCACCGAGGACCCCTACGGACACCCAGCTTTAGCTTCGTGCCGAAGGGCGGTGGATAAGATACCAGACGACACTGCGAGATTTCTCTTCTTCAGTAGACGGCCGCCAACCCCAATAACCTCAATGACTCTTCCGTATCGGTTTGTGAGCCGTAAGTCCGGGGTCGGAGTGGAGACAAGTGTCTAGCTTTACAGTTCAAGCGGGCTAATGGCTGCCTAGCTGATGGTCTCTGTGTCATTGAATTCGATTTTGCGTCGGAGCTGGTGAGCAATGACCTCGAATCATCACATAATATGAGAATTGCGGCCGGAGATCTTGTAACCAGCTGCGTGAGGAATCGCGGTACGGGCGGGACGGTCAAGGGGTTGGGTAAGAAAGTTTTCAAGCCAGCCGTTCAGTCTCGTGATTGTGGGACATACGGAGGGCTGACAGTTTTCGATTAGGCCAGGCGAAGAGGGTGCAAGTCCAGGTCCTGCAATATGAACCTCACGTCGAGTGCTTCGAGACGGAATATATCGCGGACTTTGAGTCGTGCAAGTCGTTGATGCAAAGCGTCCCTGCATCGGAAGAGACACGGATTTTTGGGAATAGAGGTCAAGTTGATGTAGAACTTCCTCAATACTTTATCGATCGTGAGAAAATCCCTTGATTTTGGTGATTCATTAATTGGTCTTCTGCTAAACTTGCTTTTAGCGGCCTCTAAATGCGCGGTCAAGACGTATATGATGCACAACGACCCAGCTAGATATTCGTGGTATAATGTCTGGTCGGCAGCGGCAGCTGTGATGTCAATGTGTGTTGCTCGGGGTAAGAACGGGAAGGCAATCATGGATGGTACGATAATAGAGCCGTTTTCTTTGTACGAATTTTCTGCTAATACGATGTGTAGCTGGAGGTACGGAGATGAGAGTACTCATAGTGAAGCCTGGAGCGCCACCATCTTTGATGGATAACAGCACTGTCATATTGCATCCAGCGTCGCTGACGCCTCACTCTACGATCTCAGATGTAGCAAATTATTAGGTCCATACATACCAAATATCGCCTCACACAGATGCCTAATTTATTGATGTTGCACCAATCTTTTTGCCGAAGTCACATGTTACAGGAGAAAGTACCTGACGAAGTCTAGTAGAAGTGCTTCGACAGAGCCCATCGCGCTGTCTTCACAGGCATGAGATTGACGCAATTGGTTACACAGATGTATTTGTCAATGTCAAATTCCGAATCGACTTCACGGAAAATATCTTGTTCTGGGTATATGACTTAGACCAAACCCCCCTCGACCATCGTGAATGACTATCCCTTTTCTTGCCAGGGCTCTCGCTTCAGGGGTTGAGCTGAATCCTACCATCAGCTAAGAAAATGAGAGCCGGTTCTGGCGAGGAATGGTATATGTCAAGCTGCAGAGCAATTCCTAGAAGAAGAAGAATATGGTGGTGTCTTTCTAAATCAATTTAGTAGCAATGGCTCGTGCAAGACTCCATGCCGGCTCACCCTTGTAAAATTCAAGAGGGCAGTGTGGCGTCTAGTGCGATACCAGTGGCCTCATTCTGTAGGCTAACCCCCAAAGAGGCATTGCGTGTATGGATAACCGTTCGTTGCGATATTGATGCTTGCTCAATCTGGAGCGCTGTAATCAGACACAGGTGGTTGTGGATGATAGGTTTGCAGTGCCTTGATCGTGGCCTTGAAATTCTTCTCAAAGCAAGTTGGGTCCAGAAAGCCAGCATCGCTAGCACTGCCGATGCTGATAGGCGAATACGGCGCGGCTTGACAGGCAGCGCCTCTCGTTTCGTGCCAGCCGAAGGTCCAGTTGTCTGCGACGGCGGAATTGCTCGATGTGGATGCACATGCTGCTTCGATGGCAGGCTTCCAGCCTGATAGATATCAATCTGCGTCGATGAATTCCTGGTTGGCGCCGGTACAGTTGTTGTCTGTGTACACAAAATTGAATCGTTGTCGTAGAAATGGAGTTGCTCCTGGTGAGTCGGCAATTTGGATATCGTTCTGCAAACTCGGGATCAACTCCAACCAGGACGGTAATATACTGGTGCTCGTGATTAATTCCAAATCCCCTGTCAAGGTACACATGAAGGTGGATTTGGATCATCCAACGGCGGTGGAAGACAGGCGGGCTAGATACGATCTGCGAACTCAAAAAACGAGCATGCTGGGCATCTTCCGGCCCTCTGCTCGGCTTTCAAATCAGCTAATTCGACTCATTCGTTCTATTATCTGGAGGTTTGGAATTCCTCTAACTTCCAAGATACGGGCTAGGTAAGAGAGAGCGGCGGTATCTGTTTCATGCAGGCTCGGCCATGGCAATGATTCCGATAGCTATCAATGCAGCTTTGTCACACTAACAAAACCTGTTAAGGTAACCTTGCGCAGTACATGTGGACAACCATGTGACTGGCGTTCGGAAAAGACTCCGGTCCTTTGGTATTCGACCCCCCGTAATCTCTATGAGAGACTTAGGACCTCTGTTTCTTGCGTCGGCAATAGGGAGTCTTATAGTGGTGAGCCAAATACCGTGCACTACGGGAATTGTGTACACGTTCTCAAATGGCTCAAAAGTTATGTGGTGTCCAGACTATGGCATTTCATGAATGATCGTCAACGGCGCATGCTGTTTATGCAGACATGATTCTATAAGTCTTTGGCAACTGGAAAGCCTGATTGGGAGGCGGGGATTAAGTCGAAAGAATGCTCCCAGTGCTAATTGATGATGGTGAATCACACACCCTCCTGAGACCTCAGAATCAACGCCGAAGCTTTCTGTCTTTCTGACGGACTAAAATTCGGCCGTTGAAACCCGTAAAGCATTATTTCACTTGGTCGTCTTCCCGTACAAGCCTCCTCTTTGCCTGCGTAACTCTAGTGCTCTCTTATATGGCGGCGCGGTGGGTGGTTGGACTGGATCAAGACTTATCCTATCCTTAGGCAGATGGTAAGTAGCATCAGCATCCCAAGCTGACAAATCTCCACAAGCCACGAATGGTGCAATCCATCGATTGTCCTGTTCCTCATCAGATTCAAACTCCAGGACCGTGACGCCGTCCTCTCCTACAGTCCGTCTCTGACCGTCGACATACCCTTCTTTGCTTTTCATTTTCTTCTCCGGCACAGGAACTCTCGCACCCAAGCCAACTGGATGGGCCGGATCTATTTTGTAGCCTTTGGGCAATGCAAAGTCTTCGCAGACCACGAAAGCTTCCAAGCTGCTCGCTCGAGAGCTTCTTGGTTTGGCACAATGGACGGATGTGAAGAAGCATCTTAGCTGAGCATAGATCAAATCGACATCCCGACCTCTGAAGACCTTAGCCACGAACTTTCCTCCCGGCTTCAGTATCTTCAATGCCAGGTTCAGTGCAGAGTAAAGTAATTGCGATTGTATGTAAATATCCAAGTCATGTAAGCCTGTGACGTCTGGCGCGCCGTCACTGATGATCAAGTCAACTGGATTACTGCCCGATTCTCCTGCTCCCTCGTCTGGCTTGTACGTCTCTGGGTCCAAGGCTTGTAGAATCCTCGGTATTGTTGACGGATGCGTGATGTCTCCCTTCAATGTAGTGATACCCTCTAGAGATGCCATAGGCTGCAAGTCGACAGCCACGATCTTGACGCCCTTCCGTGGCTTCAGTTCAACTTCTATATGTTGCTCCCCTTCCCTGGCCACTTCGCCCAGAACGACGCTCCTCTCTCGTTTCTGCTTCTCTTCCCATGCTCGCCTTCCAAAGCTCTCACCTTTGATGAGGACCCTTGAGAGCACCTGGCTCCAGCTTCCTGGGGCGGCACACAAGTCGACTACACGCGTAACACCATTGAAGAGGTCAAATTGTTCGTCGAGTTGGATCAGCTTGAACGCGGAACGAGCACGCCATCCCTGTTCTTTAGCGAGACGATAGTATGCATCACGCTTATCTTTAGAAGATTTTCCCATGCTTGCTGCATGGGAACGCTCGATGGTGAGGCCTTTGTGCAAGGACTGCGGTACCAATAGACCCTGAAAGGGATGCCGGGGTATTCGGACCAATTGTCTGAATAGCCCCTATTAGCAATGATATACTTAGGTACGGTAGGTAAGCGGTACGCATGCGGTATGCATGCGGCCCTTACACTTTGTGTGGTCTCGGTCGTCAGGCTCTCCTACTACCATAGTACTGTGTCAGATTGGCTTGGCGATACAAGACGACAACGATCTGCCCCGCCGCTTTAGCGCGCGAGCTGGGTGAGCAAGGGTGATGCCTCACCCGGACGACGTGCTCCACCTCCCTCGCTCACCCTCCCGCTCAGCTTACACCCCTGCATAGGAACGAAGAGATGGCTGCGCCCGCGCTCGCAATCCAGGAGGTCCCACAGATGGCCGCTGCGGTGACACATAAGAAGGAGCGGCCCCCCAGCTCGGAGACTGCTCCTAAGTCCTAATCTTCTCGTTGAAAGACCAAGAGGTCTCGAAACCTTCTACTTACCACCAGCCGCTGAACCCTTTTCGTCTCTCGACGACAACGACCACGCAATCCATTCCACATGGGAGCCCCGCCTGGGGTTCTACGCACCATCACAACAACACCAGGATTAATTTCAAAGTCAACCCCAACAACCCCTCATCCGATCCCACAATCCCTTCGGCGAGAGTGCCGATAACGCCTCCATCGCTCCATCGGTCGCTACATCGCATTTGTCAGCCTGCGACACACCCAGAACCAACCCTCGTCACGGCGCCCACCGCAATGAGGGAGAGTATCTGGCTGCTCTGAGAGCGTAGGCGGAGGAGAAGCAGTACATGCAGCTTGATAAGAAGGAGGGGCTGCTGGAGTTCTATGGGAAAGACGGGTTGGAGGAGCGAGCGCAGAGGATGAGGCAGCAGCGCAAGGATGAGAAGGAGATCAAGCTGAGGAGGAAGATGGAGGGGGGACGGTGCCCGCGCCGGAATGTGGGCAGGGAGCTGCTGCTGGGGGAAAGAGGAGGGATAACGTGGTTCAGTCTTTTGGAAGGCAGAGCACTGCTGTGTGAATTTGTGGGGTGATGATGTTGATCGTGCAATTGTTACGCAGTGTGAGAGAAGTCAGGATCGGGAGAGTTATCGCTGGTACTATTGAGGTTTTCCGACTGTTATGACTTTTATCGGGCTGTGCTTCATCATACACATCGCGTGCTGGACTGTTCGACCTTAGTGCTCCATCCACCCAGTTTTGCGGGTGTACGCCAAAGCGGATAGGCATGAAGTTAAGTGGTGCAGTAGAGGTCACTAGAGCTGCTAGCCAGACTGTACAGCTAGTGCTTGGCTCCCGGTCACTTTGATAATTTCCGAGTCTGAAAAGGTTGCTGGTGTCTTGATTTGTTTCACAGACAAATGCCTTGCAAACATTCTCATCATCGGATCATCACAAGAGGTTGGGTCAGAAGTAAGAGCTGGGAGCCTAGGCTATGCCGGTATCTCTCCATATTCCATCGTCGCCTCTGCGTATGATTTGATGCGATGTACGTGCCTTCCTATCCTGAGCAAACATGAAATTTTGGTCGTTTCCGAGCTTTCTTAGCCATAGGTGCGGCTCAATGATTTTGTAAATTTCCCTGGCTGCAGCCGCGTCTATCTGCAATGGTTGCTCGCGCAGTTGCTTGCGCGCAGTCTGCGTTGGTAGAGTGTCGTATGTTTTCTTCTGTTTCCCGACGGCACTGATCATGGCGAGAATACCCAAGAACCCTGAAGAAACCTTTCGGAAATTTTCCGTTCGCCATCGATAGTAGAGGATGCTGATTTGTATACGCTGATGTCCACCAAGCCTGTCCATAAATGGCTCATCCACTGTCAGTTGGACCAAGCTACCGTCACGGGGCGATGTACTCTGGAGCACAGGCCCTAATCGTGCTCCGAATGTCGCCCAAGCTGGAGAGGTATCCGCTCGATTCAGAAACTCATGAACGAGTGCCTTCCAAGAATCCTCGTCCGGGGGCAAAAGCTCGAAAAAAGTCCGTTTTCTGATCAATGTATTCACTGACTGTTCTGAGGACTGGTTACTAAACGAGGAGTGAATTGTTAGTTTTACAGAGCAGATTAAACGGGCAATCACTCTCACAGTAGCTGTTTCTCTGTCCGTCTTATCCTCTCATCAAGCCATTGAGCTGTGAGCGAGCATTGCTCGGGTTCGGTGTCGAAGAGGAGCTTCCATAGCTTCTTAACGTAATCCCAAATGGGCCCGAGCACCTCCCCGATCTTCTTAGTGATTGCTTGAACTTTTGATTTGATCGTCTGTACAGCAGCAGAGACTCCATCCTTGAGTTTATCAGCGAAGAAATCGAGACCTTTGAGAATGGAGTCAATGAGGGATTTGACAGGACTGAGCAGGCGACTGAGGAATCCTGGGAGGATACCGTCAAGGAGTCGAAAAAGTCTGTCCGATGCCTCATGCAAAAACCGGTTGACTGCATCGATCGCAGCTTGCAAAGCTTTTTCGATTTGCTGGAAGACGACCTCTACGGCCCCGTTGATCGCGTCGGTGATATCTACCCCCTCATCAGCAGCACTTGAGGATGCCTCCGTTATCTCGTCAATGATCTCTTGTAGCTTCCCATCAAAGCTGGGAATCGTTGCTTCAAGATCACGTTTCATCTCATCGGTCGTATTTCGGACCTTAGCAGTCACGTTATCGACTATTTGCTCGGTTTCATGGAGGGCTCTGTCCAATTCCCGTTTGGCTTCCTCGGCGAGTCTTCTCGTGGTCTCGAGTGCTGCTTTCGCAGCGTTGGTCAGTGCGTCTGTCACATTGTTAAACCAGTCGGTCAAGCCCATTTCTTCCCGTTATGCTGTTGGGTCGAGCGAGAATGGTAGGCTGCGATTAGGTCGGAAAGGGGCCAAGCATAATGAGTGTGGATTGAAAAAGGCCTCCTGCTCAGTATTTATCAGCCAAGAGGCGCTGACATCCTGTCTTGAATTGTTTCTTTCTGCAGATCTCAGATATGGCCAACCTGCTCTCATATGTCAAGGCTGAAAAGCTCAACGAATAAGGGAACCTCACGAATACAAGATCACACAGGAGACCGAGCTTTGATTGAGTCCAGCAGAATGCAAGAAGATATTGTAAGTGACAGAAATCAAAGTTCAGGTTGTGTACGGGGAATCATTGATATCGTGCCAAGAAACTGCAAGTAACGATGGAATGAGGTGACGAAAATTGATCTCGTTCAACAAAGAAAGCCAGAAGGCTTGAAGGCCTGGATCTTGCCGTAAGAATTCGAGAATTACCAAGAGCAATGATCTCAGCCGTTGTTTTCAGCTCCACCAGCAAGTACTGATTCCCAACGGGGAAAATTAATCGATAGCTCGGATTTCCCCAAAGAGACCTCAACAACCTTCTGGACCTTCTCGCTGTCAATCATTGTACTACGAAAGGAGATTGTCCGGCCGCTTTGGCATTCTGTCGCAGCGAGCTGGACTTCATCGATCAGCCAGCCACAGTCTCTCATGCTGCAGCTGAAGCGTGGATGAGGTCAAAGATGGGGTTCGATGTGGTAGTACTGTCGTGTATGAGATGCTATGGCTGGCTGACTTGTGGGTCCTGTTTGGCAGCAGCTTGCCCAATTTCGGCACGGGAAGGCTAGAGTACGCTAATATAGTACAGGATTCATCACTAAATCACCGCTCGAGCCGCCATCACTTCCAGGTTCGGCCTGTTAGGCTCCGAGCTTGAATCGTAATGCTGCAAAACCCAGGAATTGCTTCAACAACAGGCCTAGAAGCGTAAGTTGTAGATGAGAACGGGTTATGGAAAGATCTTGATTGGATGAAAGCGGAGGAAAACCCTGCCGCTTTTCCCTGAATTGGAAACTTTATCCGTTCTCATCAAATCTAGACTGCACAAGGTCTTAGTCGTCCTATTTGGGTAATATAGAATGATGGACAAGATTTGGGGAGCTGGATGTTGCCTACAAAAAGGGCCACATGCCCGTCCTGGTCTATGAAAGTGGTCCTTCAACAAGATAACATCTGCTGATAAAACACAAGCAATTCCTTTGGAGCTCTTTGAAATCTTGTGTCAAAACATTGCACAATATGGTGGTGGAAGTCGTGCGAGACACCGTTGAAAAGCCCGATGCGGCTGCCCTAACGAAACAAGAGGAAGGCATCCACGTTGCCGTGCAATGGGCGCAGGAGAAGATTGACAATTTCTTGCTCGAGATCGAGTGAGTCACCCCAACCCAGATATGACGCTCCGTCTGTGAGATGGACGGCTACTGACGGGTCTCTGTGTCATCTCAGAAGCGAATCGAAAGATCCCAAGCTGCTCAATATCAGCTACATCATCTCTCGTCGAGCCAGTGTCGAAGTTTTCTCATCCAAAAAGAGCACTCTTGGTGAATTCGTGGGAGACGTCATCAACAATCTTGTGGCTGGCAAGGTTGCAGAGGGTCTGACTGGCTTGATCAAAGGTGCCATCGGGAAACTCCTCGGTGCTTCTTCGGGTTCTGCGAAGACAGATCGGGTCTAGTAAGCAATTCTCTTCTTGGAAGGCCTCGACGAGGTGAATTCCACTGTTGACTCTGCTAAATCTGCATGTTCCAGTGAAATCACGTTCGATGAGCTTGGTGGCCTGAATCGGCTCGATGCCTTCATCTTTAGTTACTGTTTCACCTCGAGTGGATTCACTGATTTTACCAAGGCTGTCATCGGCGTTTGCATTGTCCGTTCTGCGGCGAATATGGTCGATGACAATGCTTACCGCGTGGCTTTGACCAGCAGTGCCACTATTAACGATAGCTCGCGCAAGTTGATCAACGAGCATCTGATCACCGTCGCTGAAGGTCAGAACACCACGCTCAACGAACGTGGCGAGCGCGTGAATATCGAGGAGGGCGTTTTGGCTGGAAGAGCCAGACTAGCCGAAGTCATTGGTGAAGGTGTCGCCCATTCGGCAGAGTATCTGGCACGCGCCGGAAAGAAAGGGGCAGCAGCTTTACCTGACCCGGGAAGCGCACAAGGAAACGCACAGAAGAACGCACAAGAGAACGCATCAGGGAGCGCAAACAAGAACGCCCAAGAGAACGCACAGGGGAGCGCACCAGGGGCCGCAAAAGGGGGCGCACAAGGTGGCGCAATTGGGAACGCATAAGAAAGCGCGCAAATGACCTAATCATCAGAAAAGATCAGCTATTGTATCATCACTACTCAAATCATCATTTCCTTTTGATACTGTACAAAGGCAGTGGCGGCGAAGTAATATATAAGCACAACTAAGCCTTGAAACTACAGATTTCTTCCATAGACCCTTTTGTGCCTTTGATGCGCTATGATGAAAGATGATGGAACTTAGCTAATAGAGAGACGTGAATGAAAAGGTCAGGTCTGGTAATCAATCCTCTTCATCTAGGGTATCCATTCGAGAGAAGTCAACATGGCAGTCTATCAATTAATAAGGAAAATTTTCGTGATCTGTTGTCCAGTCAATCTGTGGAAACTTCAAGACTCGCCCGCGGTCCAAAGTTCAGGAGATGGATTGGCACGCATCTTTTCGCCCAGAGTACTGACCGAGTCCTCTGTGGTTCAAGAGCTATCGTATGAATATTGGGGAAAAACAAGCGGCCCCGCGGAGTATCCTCTACCAGTATCAGGCCATTTCTGTCTTTTCACGGACATTGTAAGCCAATCATGGCCACAGAGTTATACGAAACCTATGATCTACTTGGTATGATGTGTCGTTAGCTTGACGAAGCTATGGCAATAGCTCGGGACAAACATGCAAGCCTCTGAGGTCGAGTCACAGCTGAAATTAAGCTTCATTTGCCGCAACTAACATCGCCCTAAGCTCGACCAGGTTAGCGCGAGACGATCAATGTGAGATCCTGAGCCCTCACGAGCTCTCCCAATATACGAATGGACAGAGCGGCGACTGCGCTCCGTGCTGGAGTTGTTCTCCTGTCGGTGATGCCATTCCCGTGTCACCGCATCTGGGCCTCGGAAATTTTGGTTGATGAACATCTTGACTACTAGGCCCATGGATCACTACTAGTACATGATCATTAGTACCATTTAGTCAATGCTAGCTTTTCAAAATCTAGACTTGGTCGTGACCCATTTCGCATCGAGTGGCTGGCTGAATGATCAATCAGGGAAACCCCCGCATTCGGTAAGACAGGACACTAAAAGTGCTTTTTGAGCCAGCCACCGGTGTGACGGAACTTGTTCTTGAGTCACACTACTGTTTGATTGATTGTCATACACAGTAGAGCTCTAGCTATTGAGAGCCCATCTTCCAAGTTGGGAACGTCTAACAAGCTGCGCTAACACAAGAGCCTGGAATTTTCCCACCCCAAGACGCTGTCCATCAGGATAACAACTTATCAAAATTCAGCTCTTATCACTGTAGTCTCTGGACTTAGCATCACTGATATGTGACTAGCCCAAAAAGATCCTCCTTCATCTGCATCATGTGAGATCCGTCACAGACGGCACTTTTTAGCTTTCTCTCCTACGACCTTCTCCCCATTATCCATCCTTTGAGGGCGGCTAATGCCACAGGACTTTAGGTAACTTGCCGTACCGCTAGATCCAGACCCGGAAAAGGCTTCCATACTGGACCAGGCAGTTAGAAGCATATTTATTTTACTTGACAGTGAGAAGTCATATAAAAAGGTCAAGGTCCTCATTCCTCTGGAGAGAGAGGGTAGAGCCTCGAGTCAGGAGGTCGGTGCATCGGTTTGCGTCAGAAACAAGATTTCCTCCCCACTTAATATAGTAATACATTGCAATCATGGATTCCTCCCAAGACTCAACATTATGGAAAGGCTATACCTCTGATGAAGTAAATAGTATGTATGAAACTTTTATCTGGCAACACTGACCTCAATGCTGAACCTTTGCTTGATAAATAGGCTTGAAAGCATTGTGTTCCGACTTCGGGTGGGGAAAACTAGAAAAGGGTGTTGTTCTAGATAAACTACGGTGGAAGATGGCCTTATCTTTCGGCGACGATTATCATCATATGGACAAGCCGCCGCCCAATGTCAACTTAAAAGACTTTGTCAAGACACAGAGATGTGCAATGGCATTCTTGCGCATCATCGAGCTATTACAGTCTGAGTTGACATGGGTTAATGAAAACCAGCAAGACAATGACATCAAGTCAAAACAAGCTTCAGATGACACATCAATTTTTTGGCCGCTGGGAAGCCTGGACTCGTTCAAGAAGTGGCTTGTTGACGCGAACATAGGGATGAAAGAGGTCGCCGGCGGTAAAGGTTCCTTCCATCTTTCCCTCTCTGCATCTACCGAACATATCCTTGCACCTACCTTCAGAAAAAACCCGGGTCAGTTTCCATTCTCTTTGGTTCTGTCCTTGCTAGCGCTCTCTTGTTTGTAACTCCAAATCCTAGCTGCTCAATCAACTGACTGAATGAAGAACTACTTTGAGATATTCAAGATCATCGAAGGGCTGTATTACAAGAGACCGGTGACATCGAGGACTGGGACTCCCACGCATATTTCTAGCAGGACTGTGATTAGTTTCTGGTCAAGCTCGTCCAACGGTATAAAAAGTGTGAATGATTGGGAGATACTTGATATCACACGTGCTTTTTTGGAACAGCTGCTGAAGTAGTAGGGTTATTGGACCCCTATTTTGGGTTGGGGGACTTTCTAAAGATCACGTGTATCGCAAATTTTCCCTAAAAATTCGAAATCTCTATATAACCTATTCAAATTACACCTATAGATTTATTTTATAATTCCCTTCTAGATTTTCAAGCTATTTGACTGATTCTATATACGGTAAACGTATTTCTATCTTAAGAAGATTATATTATAAGTCATGAAGAACTTTAGTAAATCTTATAGTTTAATGATCTATCAATCTGTTTACTATAATAGAATATCCTCGAAGTCGACTTTAGGAAGAACGCTTACCCGATCAGGTAGTAATCTTTAGCTCAGGAACATCAAAACTTGCCAAAATTTACGCATCGCAACCACGTATGTACCCACACGAATGATACCCTTCTGTCAATACAGAAAGATGTGCGTCATCTTTGGGTGTCTAGCGCACCAAGAATCATGTAAATCGAGTCATTGGTGCAAAAGATATATGTAAGACAATGAGTTTGCACACCAAAATCCATGCGACATGACTGTGCCGAGACGTTACCAGAATGCCTGAGTATGCTACTGTCTTGCTAACCAATCAACGTCCACTTATTATGATATATATCCAAGTGGTGCATATGATGCGCATGGGCCTACAGAGCACATTCACCCCAAAATGACGTCAATCGGCTTATTGGTGCAAACGATATGACTGATTCCATGAGTTTACACACCTAAATCCATGTGCTAACTGCGCCAAGACTCACGATCGCCAGGTAGTAGAGGTGAATTGCCTACGTAAAAATCTGGATTTTTACAGGCATTTTCTAGTAGTTCTATAATTACTCTTAAAAATTCGGAAGGGTGAGGTCGCCTTGGCATCACCCGGATTTAAGGCAGCCTTGCCCGGCTTTAAGAAACTTATCGCGCCAAAGAATTCTTTAGCAGGTCGCTGGTTCAGCCTATACATCATGGCGCCGATCGAAAAGAAGCGTCGCCGGGAAGATGTCCAGTCCGGGTCGAAGAAGAGGCAAAAATCTGAGCAAGGGAATTGCGCAGAAGCCAAGTCAGGATCTAGCAACCCAACAGCTCTAGAGTCCCTTCCATGGCACGAGGTTCCACTCCCAGAAAATTTTGAGGACGCTGAAGGCTTCTTTGGTCTGGAAGAGATATCGGATGTTGATGTCGTGAAGAGCTCTGGCAAGGTCCAGTACAAAGCGCGCCAAAAGGACAATCAAACGCGGAGTAACGACAAGGTCATTGAAAATGCTGGCGACAACGAGGAATGGGAAGGCTTTGCGGAGAGTCAGGAAACAGAGCTTGTACATGCAAATTCAGCAGCAAGGAAGACACTAAGGCAGGCAGACTCGAAGCCCATCAAAATTCTGAAAAAGAAGGGGGACCAGAAACTCCTGGAGGAAGATCGGGGTCGCTCGTCAGGCAATACTTTCGCGGCGTTGGGCGAAGATGATGAGGTTCAAAAAGACACGGACGGAGGTGACATGTCGGCATGGGAATCATTACATCTATCTCCTGAAACTGTGTCATCACTTGCCCACCTCAACTTCTACCGCCCAACACCCATACAAGCGTCTGCTCTTCCGTACATTCTCGAGGGCCATGATGCGATTTGCAAGGCGCCGACCGGCTCTGGGAAGACTCTAGCATTTGGCATTCCAATCTACGAGCACTGTATCAAGACACAGAAGGCGCGAGCGCGAGGGTCATTAAAGCCTAAGCAAAAGACGGAGTCAAAGTACATTCCTGTCGCTCTCGTTCTCTCACCTACCCGAGAACTTGCTCATCAACTGGCAAACCATCTTCAACAACTTGGCACAAACTCCGAACTTTCCCCAAAGATCGCTACCTTGACGGGTGGTCTGTCCATGCACAAGCAGCAGCGTCTCCTCCCTACCGCAGACATTGTCATCGCAACTCCTGGTCGGCTAAAAGAAGTTATGGACGGCAACTCTGCTCTAGCGGAAGCACTTAGAGAGATCAAATTTTTAGTCATGGACGAAGCGGACCGGCTCTTAAGCTCTGGTCACTTCCAAGAACTGGAGGAGATTCTGGTCGCATTAGATCGGAGTAAAGCTACAGAACAAGGAGCCGAAGATGAAGAATCAGTGTCTTCATTGAAAGCTGAAAGGCAGACGCTGGTCTTTTCGGCAACATTTCAAAAGGATTTGCAGCAGAAATTAGCAGGCAAAAGGAAGTCTTCTGATGGTAATTCCGGAGAACAGGCGTCTATGGAATATCTCTTAAAACGGCTTAGTTTCAGGGAGCAAAAGCCGAGATTCATTGACATCAACCCAGGTTCGTATTTATTCCACCCCCCTTTTCTCCAATACAAGTACTGCTTTTGAGCCAAGATAATTTATAGGGATAAGTGTTCGTTTCATCCTCTCAGTCTCAGCTTGTGCTGCGCCTCTAGAGTCTATCGAGCAACAATCAGGCTGACTCCGAAACCATACAGTCTCACAGATGGCGACAGGCTTAAAAGAGGGCATCGTCGAGTGTGGTGGAACAGAGAAAGTATGAAAAGGCATTGAGCTGCTTCCGAGACTCAGCTAATGAAGCATAGGACCTCTACCTTTACACATTACTTCTCCATTACCGCCACACACGCATCTTAGTCTTCACGGTACGTTGCTGCTGGAACCATTCTCTGCATTTTCATTTTGAATCCCGCAAGTATTGGCTTGTCAGTTACGGTGTGCTATTAGAATGAAAAGAGAGGGGTCTTTACAGGAGTACGCAAGCCACATTAGCTTTTACGAGCATCTCGGAGTTGTGACGACCAGAACTGTCGTGTAGCAGGCTTGTGCCGAATCTCTCTTCGGGAGTTCTTCTCAGATAAATATCTTGCGCAGAATTTTCGACCAGCGTAGTTGTCACGCGAGTCGCCTTTTCTTAGGCACGACAGGCAGTCTCTTCGTCCTTCAAAAAGGCCTAGCGTAGGCAGCCACGATGGCAGCCATGCTAGTCCGCTATGGGCCTTTCCCTTGAGCTATCGAGTGTCCTATGAACTTCGGACGGCCTATTGCTTGGCTTTGAGCCTGGAGTCGCATGGCATGCTTTGGGCGCATTCACCGCACTTAGTCCTTGACATCTCATTCCATGCGGAGCCAGTATTGAACTACAATACTGACCTCTAGTACACTACAGAACTCGATAACCTCAGTCCGCAGAGTCGCTCTTTTCCTCCAAAACCTTGCTCTACCTGCGTACCCTCTCCACTCTCAAATGCCTCAGAAAAGCCGCCTCCGCTCAATCGAACGGTTCTCGAACCCCTCGTCACCTTCTATTCTCATAGCGACTGATGTCGCAGCCCGAGGCTTAGACGTTCCTTCTATCCAGCTTGTCGTTCACTACCATTTACCTCGAGCAGCCGATATGTACGTTCACCGGTCTGGACGGACTGCTCGTGCCGAACAATCCGGTTCCAGTATCCTACTCTGTGCACCAGAAGAAATTCAAGGTGAGTGTTTTTGAGGCCACATTCCCTATCTGATACCCATCTAGCCTCACGAGAGGTATACTAGCAGGGCTCACTTTGTCAATCATACCTCATGACTCCAAACGAATTTTCAAAAAGGATGCTGACATGGGGATTACACATAGGGGTTCGCCGCCTGATTGCGAAGGTACATGCCCGCAAAGCAAGTAACGGACCTGAGGATGGCAGAAGCACCTTCATGCGAACCATGGAGCTTGACCGGCGTATCGTAGCCAGAGTAAAGCCCAGAGTCGCGCTTAGCAAGAAAATCTCAGACGCAGCGTTGGCGAGTGAAAAAACCCGCCACGAAGACAACTGGCTGAAGACGGCAGCAGAGGATCTGGGCGTTGACTACGACAGTGAAGAATTTGCGGCCGGGGAGGGGAGTAAAAAGGGGAGAGGACAGGGTAGGAAGAAAAAGGAGAAGGAAGCTAGAAGCTTGACGAAGGGGGATCTGGGCGCGTTGAGAGCGGAGTTAAAGCTTTTGCTGGCGCAGAGGGTTAATGTAGGGGTTAGTGAGAGGTATTTGACGGCTGGAGGGGTGGATGTCGCTGAGTTGCTGAGTGGGAAGGAAAGAGGAGAGTTTTTGGGAAGGGTGGATGGTGGTATGGATGATCTATGAGCACGAATGGATATCATGGTTGAAATGAAATAATCTCTCCGTGATGGTACTGTCCCCCATTGAGGTATGTTCGGGTGCGTGGAAGAACTTCTAGCGTTCAAAAACGGAGTATACCTCCACTTTCCCAAGATATCAGCTACGAGACTGGAGCTTCCGCTGGCCTCTTACATCCCTCGATCTCATGGTTGCGAAACGGGAGTTTGATCACGAACCAATTAGATCAACCTCCTGACTAACACCCATCGGCATAGCCCTTTCAGGCATACGGACAACCTATCACGAACCACGCGCTTCGACATAGTGCCGTATATAACGCAACTCAATCCCGGTAAACAAACACAACCCTTTCAATTCCACACACAGATTTTGAATCAAAAACCAAAACCATTCCCCCATACCTTATTACATCCATTAACTCAACAACAGCCACCTTCCTTCCCACCACAAAACACGCTAGAAACCAACAAACCCCCATTCCCTATCAAGTTCACCTTTACTTCGAAGCTCGCACAGCAGTGGATCCTCTCTATCTCCGACCAGCGTTAACCAGAAGCTGGAAGATTTGCATTAACGAGAAAGACTGAGGATATCGGCTCTCAATCGACCTACACTTGCGTGTGACTTGGTGAGACGTCGCCGGTTTTGTTGTATCTGAGGCCTGTGGTGAGACGTGACTCGGAAAAACGTATGGCTTGAATCACTAATTTATGAGGTTTGTAAGGTAAGGTGAAAACTCTATTCGACTTGTTGCTTTGAATTATCCTACCTTCCATGCTATGTTTATAAGATCCACAATGCTGCCATGTCGAATCCTTTCTTCGAGTATGGGACAGTGTCAATACCCAAAACAAAACTCCTTGCGACTAATCAAGGGTATCATGCGAATATCAAAAATGATCCATACCATCTATACCAAACCTTCCCACTAACATACGTGGTCCTTTCCAAGGCCCAATATCAGCCTGTGGCCTAACTTGTCCTCTTGACGGCGCCATCTTTCCCCTTGACCTTCTTCACATGGAACACCTGCTTCAGCCTTTTTAACTTTGCCCATCGTTCCTTATCTTTTTCGTCCCGATCCTTGCTATCCCCTTTGGGTGTGTCTGGAGCCACCACAGTGGCCACTTCACTAGCAGGATCATCCGAGTCTCTCGGCACCACCGCCGGCACTGTATCAGTATCATACTTCATATGTAACTTGCTTGCCTTCACTGCCCGCAGCAAGATCTGCCAGCCAGCAAGGCCATCTATAGATGTTCGACGCGAAGCTGCACCATTCTGGGAAATTGCGTTGATCCAAGGGCAGTAGCCACGGTGCTCACCTACAACGTCGAGGCGATTCATACTGGAGGGAGTCGAGTGATCGGTAGTTGGTTGGAATAGCCAGAGTCCAAGTCGTCGGAAACAAGCTGTGCAGGTTGCGAGCCCCAGTATGTGGCCTTCTTCTGCTTGCCAGCCGAAGAGCGCGAGGGCAAGAGCTGAGTGATTGAGAGTCTCGGAGACTTCGGGATCTGGAGGAGGATCGGAGGACCGCGACAGGGAAACTGGACTGGCTCCTGTTTGTGGCTTCGTAAGAGGTGGATGAAGAAGGGGCAGAATTTGTTTGTGCATGCTCAAGACGTCCAAGTCCTCAGGTATGGACGGATCTGGAGGTAAATCGGAGGCCATACCCACAAGGGATATGTAGCGTGCGCGTAAGTTGTCGATGGCGGTCCCCTGATGTGCCACAGGCAAACGTTGTATAGTATCTGTGTAATACTTTAGCAGAGAGATCATCAACTGCCAGCATTCGTTTGCATACCGTCACAGCCTCGCCTCCGCCATAGACAGCCTCCATCATGAGCAGAGGTGACCATTTCAGCGTACTTCTCAACCAACTCCGCTTGCGCTTTCTCCCGCCAGTCATCCTCGTCTTCTTCAATTTCCTGCTCCTCACCTGAGTGTTCGTCTGGATTTTCCTTGTCTTCATGACCGCTTTCAAACAAGATGACTACCTCTTTTCCACAGCCTCCAACACAGCCAACCCTCTCTTTCCCAACACAGGACCAACCGCGCTTGGCCCACTGCACTTCGTTAATCTTCTCTGGCTTGCCCATCCACTTATCCACGTGCCGATAGGTCTGTAGCCTTTCAAGAAACTGCCCTCGATCCCAAGGCGCATAATTTGGGGGTTTGCGCTCGACATCCATGGTTGCTGCTGCAGGGTTGTTGATCACGGATAGAGGCCGAGTCTTTGCTACTGGTGTTGTCGCCATGCGCGTACTTGTAGAAACATAGGCAGAAGAAGGTCGGTCGACTCGAGCTTTTTTGGTAGGAGGGTCCATGCTGGTTGGAAGCGTAATGGTGGAGGCATTGTGCTTGTCGATATTTGCGACTAGCGATGTGCTTGACACGTTCGAGATGGAGTCGAGAATTTTGTGGAACTTGCGCTTCGTCGTACTGAGAGCTGTAGCAGGCATTCCTAGGAGCAAATGAAAGCAAATGGTAGCGTGTATAGGAAGTTTAAAAGACAAGGAAATCGTCTCAATTCATAAGAAAACAATCGAGTATATGCGTCGGGAGGGACGCTAAAACCTCGGTGGGGGCCGGAGTATTATATTCTGGGTATATCTAATCGGACTTAGTTAGTATACGGGAAATCCCCCTCTAAGAAATAGTATTAAGCTCTATTTATAATTACTTCTTATACCTAAATAATTATATAGATATAATTTATAATTTATTCTTACTTCCTTCCTTTCTTTTATATTTAACTTTAATAACTTATAATATCTATATAATATCTATTATTTATAATTAATAATAGTAATAACTCTTTTTAATATATTATATACTATTAATAATAAATAATTTATATTTAATAGGTATTTAATAATCTTTTAATTAACTCTTATATTTATAATAATTTCCATAATTTTTATATAGAAAAAATAAGAAATAATAATAATAATAATAATAATAATAATAATAATAATCTTATATATTATTCTTATATCTTTCCTTAATTATAATTATTTTATTATTTAATATTTATTTAGAAAAACAGATATTTTATAAAATTAATTATATATATATTATATATTTTTCTAATATAATAAGAAATATTTAATCTCTTTACTATAATAGAATATCTAGTAATTAGGATTCTAAACGTAAGTAAGCTAATATATTTCAAGATAAGTCCCTTAGATTCCTATTTAATTTAGTATCCTTTTAGCGTAAATATTAAAAATTTAGTATTTTAATAGTATATATTCATGTATTATAATATATTAATAATTAATAATAGTAATTATATACATTTAGGCTAAAAGATTCATATTACTCTTTACTACTTATAGAATTAAAAATAATATTAATTAGCCTATTTATATAAAAGATATATATAAATTAATAAGTTTATATACTAAAATTTATATAATAAGACTACGCTAAGATATTACCTAAATACCTTTATATACTAACTAATTAACGCCTACTTATTATAATATATATCCTAATTAAGTAAATAATACGTATAAGCCTATAGAGTAATATATACTAAAAATAATATAAATTAGCTAATTAGTAATAAAGATATAACTAATTATATTAATTTACCTACTAAATCTAAATATCTTAGTACTAACTTACTTATATACCTATATTCTAGTATATCTTAATATACTAAATAATTAGCGTTTACTTATTATAATATAGATATAAATTATGTAAATAATACGTATAAGCTTATAAAGTATATATATACTAAAATAATATTAATTAGCTTATTAGAATATAAGATATAACTAATTTCATTAATTCCGTTACTAAAATCTATATATCTAACTACGCTAAGACTTATGATTACTAGGTAATAGGGGTGAAATATATAAAAATCTAGATTTTTATAAGTATTTTCTAGCTAAGATTAATACTATTAATATCTCTTTACTATAATAGAATATCTAGATATTAGTTAAGAACCTTAATTTATTATAACTTTATAATAAGACCTAATTATAAGTTATATAATATTATAAGTATATCTTTAAGAGGAAGATAGTAGGCGAGATTTATAATAATAAAAAGATATTATTATTTAAGATACTATTATAATTAAAAGAAAATAATAAATAAATTCTTATATTATTTATATATAAATAATATTTAATTGGATTAATATCTATTATAATTATTGAAATATTTTATAAGAGTAATTTATAAAACTTATAAGTATTAATTTATAATTATAATCTAGTATTAGTTATAATTAGCTTTATATAATACTATTAAAGGTAATAGGTAAGAATTATTAGAACTATACCTAATATACCTAAGTGTTATACTAAGTATTATTATATAGTATTATTATGCTAGGCCTAAGATAGCTAGTATAAGGTCTTAGTATATATAATTATTAGTACTTAATAGCTATATCTTATATATATCTTATACTCTTTAGTTAGTTATCTTAATCTATATACTCCTATAACTTATCTCTAGGCTAGTTCTAATATTATAACTAGTTTATTTAAATTTACCCTTATTAATTAATAAGGTGAAATAACTAACTAATAGCCTATATTCTAAGTAAGTATAAATCTTACTAGTAATACTAATAAGGAATTAAGACTAACTTATACTATATATAAATTAATAATAAAGAAATACGCTAGTTACTTATATTATAAGTAAGATTATTAGAAAAGAACTTATACTAGAAGATCCTTTATCTTATATCTATAAAGTAAAATAAATATATAGGAAATCTAATATCCTACCTTTAAAAAACTATTTAATATAATAGTATAATATCTACTACTTCTATAAATAACGCTAGTAGAAAGATTAATATTAAAATACCCTTTTATAAATAGATTATATTAAATAGATAAAGAATAATACTAATTAATAATTACTAAATAAAGTACTTTTAAATACTATGAAATTTTTCTTTAAAAGTAATACTTATTTTAATAATATTAATTTTATCTATTATAAAAATAGAGATCTTAGCCTAAATTCCGCCTTATATCTTTACGCGCTAGATTATTAGCCTTATATTATAGTAACTCTAGTTACTATACCTTTAGGTCTAAGTAGTAATATTAATAATCTCTTAAGGAAGACTAAAGACTATTATTAATTTATACTATTAGAGGATACTCTATTAGGTAAGGATAATACTACTACTCCTCTAGATATCTATTTTAATATTTAACTATAATATTAGATTAAGTATAACCCCTAGGAGGTACTAAATATCTTAGATTTATTAAGGGCGGAGTAAGATAAGTCCCTTAGGTATATTTAAAACTAGAAGATAAATAATAATAAGTATAAGTTAGAAATTACTATAAATATTACTTATATTAGTTCCTAAGATATCCTAATCTATATACTTTAAGAGTAATTATTATTAATATAAATAGAAAAGGTATAATTATTAGTAATACTTAATTAGATTAAGATAGAATAATTATTAGGTAATAATTATAATACTATTCCTACTACTTAAGTAAATTATATTATTATACTAGTCTCCTCTTAATTAATTATCTTAAGTAGTACTAACTTAAAGTTATTTAAGAAGAGACTATTAATAATGTTTCTAGACCCTCCTATATTTATTAATAGAATAGACCCTACTTAGGATAACTAGGTCTTGAAGATATATAATAAATTAATAGCTAATATAGATTACTATCCTACTACTATACTAAAGTTAGCGTATATTTAGACTTATATTATAGGTCTTATAAAGTTTTATCTATAGGTATAATTACTTAAGGGTATTAAGGTACTATATCTATCCTTTATAGATATTTTAGATTACTTTATAGAATATTATAATAATCTATTTTATACTACTTATAATAAGACTTAATTTTAGTTACTAGTATAAGGCATAAATATATTTAATATCTTTTAGTCTTAATTTACTAGGCTATTAGCTAGTCTAGGCTAGAATAAAAAAACACTTATATCCTTATTAAATTAAAAAGTTTCTAAGTATTTATATTAGATTATTTATTAAGACTTTATTAGCCTTTATAAGATATATTTATACTATTCCCGCGAAGATAATTAAATATGGTATAATTATAAGTTAAATAAAATAAATTCTAAAGTAGTTAAAGATAAGGAAATACTAGTTTTTAAGTATAAGACTAAATTTATATAAGTTAATAATTTAATTATATTACGTGGAATATCTAGATCCTTAATTTTATTATTATTAAAGAGTAATATCTTCGCTTAATAGTAAGATATAGATACTTGTAATTATTTTATCTACTATAAACTAGGCTATATTTTAATAGAGTATCCTAATAAATTTATAGTAATAGTTAAAGGAGGACTAATAGTAGTAAAGATTAATAAATTATAAATTAACTATTATCCCCCTTAAGACGTAATTACCTCTGATAAGGAGGAAGATAATAAGAATAATAGTAATAAGTTAGGAAATACTTAACCTCTTATAAAATCCTATTAAGAGGTAAAGAGATATATTTAATATTATTTATTAATAAGAGCTCTAGGGTTAACAAGCTTAGCTAGATATCCTTTATTATAAGTATAAAACTCTTAATACTTAGATAAAAGACTTATAAGATAGAGGCCTTACTTAATATAGGAGTATTTATATATATATTTATTAATATAAGAGAATTTAATCTTATATATAATTAATTAGGAATAGAACCTCTCTTATTAGCTAAATTAAAACCTATTTATAACTATAATAATAAATTAACTAAGACCCTTATTACTTATATAATTTATCTAATATTAATACTATCTAGATACTATAATATTATATATTATATATTAATAATAAATCTTAGCCTTTATAAAGTAATTATTAGAATATTATAATTTAAGAAATATAGTATACTTATTAATATAGTATAAAGAGAGCTCTTCTTTAAACCTAATATCTA
>JAABUL010001603.1_pt1 | contig 41702 bp, 33 predicted proteins | sample 5559151 | NCBI WGS metagenome assembly JAABUL01 (sample SAMN10711876, study PRJNA513368) | rock metagenome | isolation source: Antarctica rocks | place: Antarctica: Victoria Land, Pudding Butte sud | reverse complement strand
GCGCAGGAGTGAGGTAGAGCAGGTGTGATGGCATATGTAAGAGATGCCTCGCGCCTGCTGAGCTAGTATCGCGCGGCTTGACTCAACGTGCAGTCACCAACGGCTCTGCCTTCAGTGACCAAGGTACCTGACAACCCGAAGTTTGCTACAGACCATTTCATTGTTCAAATAGCCCTGCACTTCTTTGTTCTGCTTACAATAATCTCTCCACCTTCGAAGCACTGCACTACCTGACACCACATCTCTTTCACAAGATTACTGCAGGTCCAGCAAGCACACGAGCACACGACGGCGCGAAGCCCTGCCTCTCCCACCCAGACAATCTGTCCACCCTCCACACCTGTGGTCACCATTGGCCATGAGTTCGCAGAGATCGCCCACCAACCCCCGCGCCGTCACCAAGAGGCAGCGCAAGGCCTCTGTCTCTGCCCCAGCCGATCCGTTTGCGCCATCCGAGAAGTACTACGGAGACAGCAAATCACATGTTTCAAAGGCCCGTACTTATTCTGAGGTACGCCCACCACACCGCAGAAGCTGCACCTTCACCACTTATATCACACCACGTCACGTGTCTGTATATCTCATGCTGACGTATACATCTGAGCAGCATGACCCGTTTATCAACAAGATGACAAGCAATCAGTCGCATTATCGACGGGGGAGCCATGGTATGACGGAGCATGTGCTTGAGTGAAAATACCTTGATGCTGAATATCACGACAGATCCAAAAGGGAATGTCCCTCTGAAGTACAGAATCAAGGTCAAGGAGACCCTCCGGAACCTGACAGCCCGCGAAGATACCAACCAAGACGGCCAAATCACCATCATGGATGGGGGTCCCAAAGTAATCCAACTTGCCACCAAGTCGTCGGACGGGCTCCGCCGCTTCGATGTTCGAGGAACATATATGCTCAGTAATTTACTCCAGGAGCTCACGATAGCCGATGATGTGTACAAGCTCGACGAGATCGAACTGGACGAGGCCAGACTGAACGAGAATCCAGTCCACCGCCTGTCCCGCAAGATCAGGGATGAATTCTGGCGCAACCTTGAGAGGCGCATTGATGGTTCCAATATCAAAGTCGTGGCCAAGGACACAAAGGTAGAAGGGCTGGACCCCCGTCCACGGATCTATGTCCCGATTGGCGCCCCGAAACAACACGAGTACTACACGCGCATTTCAGCTGAGCTCGCAGCTGCGTATCCTAACGAACCGCGGCTGGATGTGCGATCGCTTCCCAAAGACCCTACCGACCCTCGGTACGTCCGTGATCTCAACGACTATCCTGGCCTGCTTGCGATTGAGATGGAGCCACTTGCGGACACTCCCAAAGGAGAGCCGGACTTCCGTGGTCTTCCATTTGTGGTACCTGGCGGGCGCTTCAACGAGCTGTACGGCTGGGACAGCTACATGGAGACTCTTGGCTTGCTGATCGATGGGAAGCCCGATCTATGCGAATCTATGGTCAAGCACTTCTGTTTCTGCATCCAGCATTACGGCAAGATCCTCAATGCCAACCGGACCTACTACCTGTGTCGTTCTCAACCACCATTCCTCACGGACATGGCTTTACGCGTCTTCGATCATATCAAGGATATGAAGGCCGACAGTGCAGACTTTCTCAAGCGAGCCATGCTTGCTGCCATCAAGGACTACTACATCACCTGGACAGCGGAGCCACGCTACGACCCAGTATCTCATCTTTCCTGCTACCGCCCAGATGGAGTAGGGGTGCCGCCAGAGACCGAGGCCTCTCACTTCGTGCATATCCTCACGCCCTACGCAAAGAAACACAAAATGACTTTCGAAAAGTTCGTGGAAGAGTACAATCAACAAAGGATCTCCGAGCCAGAGCTTGACGAGTACTTCAGGCACGACCGCTCCATTCGTGAATCCGGCCATGACACATCTTATCGTCTGGAGAACGTCAGTGCCGACCTGGCGACTGTGGATCTAAATTCTTGCCTCTACAAGTATGAGATCGACATCGCGCGCACCATCCGGTTCTTCTTCGGCGACAGACTCGAGATCCCGGCGGAGTGGCACGTGAAGGGCAAATCGGAAGTCGAGACTTCCAGCACCTGGGAGAAACGCGCGAAGGAACGGCGCAAGAGAATGAATGACCTCATGTGGAACGAAGAGAGTGGCATGTTCTTTGACTACAACGTTGTCAAGAAGGAACAGACCGGCTACGAATCCGTGACCACGTTCTGGGCCATGTGGGCTGGTGCCGCAACACCAGCACAGGCTGCCACCATGGTGCGAAAGGCTTTGCCCCTGTTCGAAAAATTCGGAGGTTTGACCGCCAGTACTGAGAAGTCGCGTGGGGAGGTTGGTCTCGAACGGCCGAATCGCCAATGGGATTATCCGAATGGCTGGGCACCACAGCAGATTCTGGCGTGGACCGGTCTCCTTCGATATGGCTTTGAAGAGGACGCCCAACGCTTGGCTTATCGATGGATCTACATGTGTACGAAAGCTTTCATGGACTACAACGGTGTGGTGGTCGAGAAATATAACGTCACGAAGGAAGACGGCGCGCATGATGTCGATGCAGAGTATGGCAATCAAGGCGCGAACTTCAAGGGTGGCCCCACTGAAGGGTAAGTGCTCGCCATCTACCACATTAGTGCATCTCAGTGCTAACATGGTCGCAGTTTCGGTTGGGTCAATGCATCCTACGTCTATGGCCTTCAGATTGTCAATGAGCACATGAAGCGCGCCCTCAGTGTTGTCACTCCTTGGTGGACTTTCTACCAGATGACGAATGCTCTCTCAGCAAAGGTAAGAAACGGCTGATAGCGGAAGGCCCTCCCTTCGTTTAATGCACTGCTAACCCACCACGTTTCTGCGCTTAGGAAGCCGAAGAAATCCGCGAGAATGCCATGAAAAACAACAGTACTGCTCATGGAGCAACCATGCCGATTGCACAGCACGCCTTCGGCGCTGCTAGTACCTCGCCGTCACTCGCACACTCCCACGAGGACGAGGCCGGCCACAAGGCGACTCACGGCGCTGCTGAGAGCAAGACGCATCATGGACCCGGGCAGTCGAAGTCTGGAGGTGCTCACTGAGGCACAGCCACAGAGACATCGGGTAACGGCGTGGGAGGGATTTGTTCTTGAGCGAGGGGGTGAAGTCTCACGACTGTGGATGGTCTGGTACTAGCGATTGGACGGCTTGAGCGAGCCTTTGACCTATTTTCCAGGTGGACCTAGGACAGCATTGTAGATACCTAAGTAGCATAATCATGTGATTATCTCTATGATTGAGTTCAATCCTTCCCTGATCAACGGTACCTGCGTATGAGGAGCCCCACGGTGGGGGCCAAGATTTTACTTTCTAGAAACATCTCCAACACCTTCACTTCACCACGACCAAACACCACAATACCAACCTGTCTACAGCTCGTTCTTCTTCCCAGAGAAGGCTTTCGTCCTCTACACACCACTCACACCCACAATGGCAACCAATGGCGGATCCAAGCGCTCGCACGTATGGTTCAAGGTATGCATCCACGTAAAATCTCCCACCTCGACACAAGCTCACCCAACCCTCCACAGATCTCCATCGGCGGCACAGAAGCCGGCCGCGTCCTCTTCGAACTCTACACCGATATCGTGCCCAAAACCGCCGAGAACTTCCGCGCTCTCTGCACCGGGGAGAAAGGCGCAGGCACCGAAGGCACCCCCCTCCACTTCAAAGGCAGCAAATTCCAGCGCGTGATCAAAGGCTTCATGATCCAAGGCGGCGACTTCACAGCTGGTAACGGGACAGGCGGGGAGAGCATCTACGGCGAGAAGTTCGAGGACGAGAATTTCGAGCTCAAGCATGAGAAGCCGTTCTTGCTGTCGATGGCGAACGCGGGGCCCGCGACGAACGGGAGCCAGTTCTTTGTGACGACGGTGCCGACGCCGCATTTGGACGGGAAGCATGTGGTGTTTGGGGAGGTGGTGAGTGGGAAGAGCGTGGTGAGGCAGGTGGAGAATATTGCTGTGGGAGCGAATGATACGCCGGAGCAGGTGTGTGTGATTGAGGATTGTGGGGAGGTGCCCGACGGGACGGACGTGGAGGAATTTATGAAGAAGGAGCCGGATAGTACGGGGGATGCGTATGAGGACTACCCGGACGATCAGCTGCCGAAGGGCGAGGAATGGAAGGGGACGGAGATTGTGAGGATTGCGACTGAGATCAAGGGGATGGGGAACCAGGCGCAGAAGGGTGGGGAGGTGGCGTTGGCGTTGGCGAAGTATCAGAAGGCGTTGAGGTATCTGCAGGAGTATCCGACGCCGCTGGAGGGAGACCCGGCGGACATGCAGCAGCAGCTCAACAAGCTTAAGATTGCGCTTTACAACAATAGCTGCCAGATGCAGTTGAAGTCGCAGAAGTACAAGGACGCGTCGTCGTCGGCGGACAAGGCGATGGGCATTGAAGGCATCACAAACGCGGACAGGGGCAAGGCACTCTTCCGAAAGGCGTTGGCGGCGAAGGAGACGAAGAACGAGGATGAGGCATTGACGTATCTAGAGGAGGCATCGAAGCTGGTGCCGAACGACACGGGCATCAAGAACGAGCTGGCAGCCGTGAAGAAGGCCTCGGCGGATCGCAAGGCGAAGGAGAAGAAGGCGTACTCGAAGGCGTTTGCTTGAACCAACGAGGTCTACGGGAATGTCCGAAATCGAAACGGGACGGCGTTCTCGCAATATGAGAAGGACTGACGATATGAATGAGGGCATGGTCGCGGCGTCTCGGTGATGCTATTGCTGCACTGCGTTTGAGCGAGTCTATATAGCGAGCATTGCGCCGACCAGCAGCGTCCATAGCATGGTCGCGCTGCACAAGAATTATGAATAACTTCTGACTCCACAGCTGACATTCGGTTCGTCGTTTGCGCTCGTATTAAATCCACAGTGGCGGCCACGCCGAGGAGAGTCCACCCAGTCGTTGTGTCGTGAAAGTGTTTGCTGAGTGTCGGATCTGTCTCCCAAGAATGTGACAGGCGAAGAAGGAGGTTGAGATGCGCGCGATCGACAGCGTTTCGAGATTCCGAGGCTGCGCCAACCTCGATCCGGCCAACACACTGCTTTCCGAAGCACGGCGCTCTACGTCACGTCACCTGGTCACCTGCGCAATGCCTTCCATTGCTCCTTGAAACTCTTCCCCGCGAGCTGTCGAGGTCGTCCTGTGGTGACATTGAATATCGTTCGCTATAGTACAGCGACTCGAGACATTCAGTTGCGAGCATATGGATACCACATGCAGATAGCTGCACGCAAGCCTTGGCCCAACCAGCCATTCAAGAATCTCCGTCGAGGCACACAGCGCCCCATTCGACCAACAGGTCTTCAGTAGTCGCACGAGCTCATCACGATGCCTCCGGAAGCAACGCCGCACCCTGTCACACAGCAGGACTCGACGACGCCGCTGATATCCTCAGAACAGAAAGACACGCAAGACGGCGCAGTGGACGATAGGGACCCGAAGGCTGGAAAGTGGAGGCTATTTGGACTTGGGAAGAAGAAAGAGGAGAAGAAGGATATGGCGACTGCGGCGACGAGCTCAGGCATGGGCTCGAGTCTGCATCCTACGCAGCAAGATACGACGATGCGACCTCCTTCTCCTAGCAAGGCAGCAGGAGATCTGAGGCAGTCGTCAAATCAGCCACAACCAATCCCAATCACATCGTCCCGGAATCCATACCCTTCGACTGCGAACGCCGCTGCTTCACCGTCGAGGTTACTCTCAGGATCACCACGACTACATTCTCCCGCTTCGAGCGAGATCTTCGAGCGCAGCGTACAGGAACCAGTACAGATGTCCGACCTGACCCACGACACGGAAGCGCATATCCCATCGCACGTCATCAACGAAGACCACATCCCACCAGCGCTCGAAGCGTCCGCGCAAGCCATCACCAGCGAAGAGCTAAACGCAGACGAAGTAGAGATCGTCATGTCCGCCTCTCACCAACAAGCCGCCTCACACCTCGAAGGCTCCTCTAGCCACGCGGACCTGACCCAGCTTCATTCTCCACCTATGCCGTCGCTCCAGCACGTCGCCTCGCAAGACTCGGAGCACGGCAGCTCTATGCACCATTCTAGCATCCTCCCGCCTGGCGCAGAGGAAGACGGCGCAAGCAACTACGGCCAACTCGACCCCAACGACGTGCGGAGGCTAAGCTTCATCTCCTTCGCCGACGTCGTGCAGAGCGAGCATCAAGCACCGCCCGGTTCGGCCATGCATGAAGCTGGGAATCGGGATAGCTTGCATATCGCTTCTTTACCGGGAAGCTTCAGGGATGGAGGGCGCGCAGCTTCTCCAATGCGATCCCCCCGCTCGCCTGTTTCGATGCAGAGTCGGAATTTAAGTGGAGGTGTCACGACGCCACCACCTGGTATGAGCGTGGATGCGGGAAATCCTGGCAGTCCGATGACTCCGCCAAGTGAGCTGACGATTGAGACGATGAGGCAGGCTGTTAGGCATACCGCGAGCGGAGACTTGAGCGTTGGGAGGGCGGGATTGAGCCCTGTGAGCGATGAGGGGTTGTCGAATGCGTCCAGGAGTAGAGGGAACTCGTGAGGTGGTACTGTTTGGGCGGCTTGGCAAGTAGAGGTGCGAGGGAATCAGATCTTGGATCATGATCTATGGGATGACATCTAGGCGTACCTTGGACATCTCGATATATCTCGAGGCTGATTTGGATAGCCATGTTAGTGGCGATGAGGATGCGGAGTAACTAGTTCTACGTGGACAGTTACTTCTGCCCAATGAATGTTGTTGGATGACGTCCCGTTCATCTCCTCATTTCCCTCCCATGCGGCTCATGCAACGGTTTGACAGGTGCAGTAGAGCGGTCAGATAACGTGATGCAGTGACCCGCTCATGTCATGCAGCGCCAACCACACAACGGTGTTCCGCAGGCCTTGACAGCGGTTTGAGTGTGGGGAGGAGTGGGAGGCATATCGGATCGACAATCCTTTTTTCTGACTGACGGCAAACTACGATGTGATCAGCAGTCTCTATACCCTACCAATTGCAATCCCTTTGAAGAGTGCACAACCGAGCCATCGGTATTTCTGGACACTGACCTTCCTTCTACATAAAAATCTTTCGGCCTCACGTCCGACTTCCAATCCAAAGCCCAAGCGGGCTGCGTGGGGATTACTGTGGCTCGGATAAATAGCGGTGATCCTTGGGCGAATTGAAACGCCCTCATCGATGCGGGGATCTGTCTCGCCTGGCTGCAGTGCCGAAACGATCCTTTCCGGTTGCAGGGTGCTGTATAGTAGCACCTGCTCTCGCTGACGACGAGGCTTGAGCTGAGCCGGTAGGTTGGCACGCGGAGTGAGCTGCGTGCTTGTACCTGCATTCTTCATACTTTGCACTTTGGAGAGAGCTTCGCTGTTGCAAAGTGGGGGAGTGGGGATTTTCTTAATGACTGTCAGAGCAGGTGCAGGGTTTCCATTGAGTGGTAGGCGCCGGGGGTGCGGCCTGATAACTATTTGTGGGCCCTGCCCTCACTTCAGATATTCACTGCTTCCGTATACTGCTGTGGGTGTCGAGTGACTGTCGAGTGCTTGCGATATGCGCAGCAGTCTTTGCAAGGGCTGCGAGTGCGTTCGAGCGAGGGAGGACCAGCGACTTTCCCATTGGGTGGTTGAAGGCCTTCCACCCCGCACAAGTCAGCAATTTAGGTTAAGGTTGTGAGAGGATGGAGGGTAGCCATGGGCGGCGGAGACGGTGGAACGAGGTCGAGCAGCGCCGGAAGCCAGAAGATTCACTGTACGCCGAGTGGTTGCGAGCTGAGAGGTCTGCGGCAGCAGCTGTCAGCCCACGAGACACGAGACGCCAAAGCTTGCCCCTGCAGCATGGTAGCACAAGTACCTCCTCATCCGACGGGCTGGGCTCGACTGTGCGCGCCGTGACCCCCGACGAGAGCGACGCTATGGACGATGATGGCGTTCTGCCGGGGAGGACCACGAACAGCTTCGAGGAGGCGTTTCTGCCGCGGTCGACGACTCGGCGGAGGCAGATCGTGGGGACGACGACGACGACGATCACTGGTGGTCCTGCAGCGCTCACCGGAGCGGCGGCGCCAGGGGTGCGGTCCTCGAAACATAGCCGGAGATTGGTCAAAGAGCGGGAGCAGTCACGCAGCTTGCCAAGCGGGCACAACGGGTCGGGTCTGACTGGCATGCTGGCGAGGAGTTCCAGCAAAAGCGGGACTTCCTCGAGCAATGGCACCCGCATACCCAGAGCGTATGAAGGAGATGCGTACAACGCTGCACCCAGGCAGCGCACCCGGACGCTGGAAGAGCGAAGACGAGATCGCCAGCCACCGCAGACCTTGAGGAGCAGTCGCAACAGAGTCGGCAGCGTTAACAACATGCCGAGTTCGGGCGCAGAGTATCTCGCCTCGGTGCCGGCGTCCACATCTCCACCAGAGGCGCCTTCAATACTGTCTCTCAGCTCGCCCGTTCAATCTCCGGGTGAGACAGTGGGCAGGCGATCGAGTTCACCTACCTCGTCTGCGAACAATTCCATGACCTCGAGTTCGATACCTCCGCGGCGGATACAGCATCTTAGCAGTGTGCTGAAAGGCCGTATGAGCGGGCATGTGTCAATCAGACGAGACCGCGACAACCCATGGTTACAACTATACTGCTACATCGAGGAGGACACGGGGCGGCTGATGTATGAGTCCAAGGGTGGCGGTGCTGTGGATCGCGCGCTTGTCTCGGCACTGGGAGGTTGCAACGTGAGACCGATCGTCGATGGCGAGCAGTCGTATTTGGAAGTCACACTGCCCAACTCAGACACGGAAATCCACTTCAAGCTCCTGACTCAGGCCGATCTGGAGTCCTGGTACGCCGCGCTGCTGTGGTGGCAATCTCAGGAGTCGTCGACTTTCCAAGCAGTGGACGGGCAGAGATCGCCGTCTGCTCTTTCTGCCTGCCATAGTACGCGACCAGAGCTGCCGCCTAGGACGTCTTCGGCTATAGATAGAAGAGATCGCGCGGATAGCAATCGGAGCGATCGGAGGAAGTCTGTGGCAACACCAAAGGAGGCACCTGTTATCAAGATCGGAACGATGATTTACTGGGATACCAATGTCGGGTACAGCAATACTCTCGGATCGGCTTCAGTAGGATCGCCGGCGAGTGGAAGACCTGCGAGGTACAAGATGCAAGCACAGTCATCGAGGAGGTGGAGGAGGATCAATGGCCAGCTGCGAGAAAACGGCGAGCTCAAGTTGCATGCAGAATCTGACAACGGTCTGATGTCAGTGGTCCAACTGAGCCAACTGAGCCGGTGTGCGATTCAGAGGCTGGACCCAAGTGTGTTGGAGAACGAATATTGCATCGCAATTTACCCTCAATACACTTCCGGCCACTCCAACAACCAGCCTGGCTTTGTGAGGCCGATATTCTTGAGCTTGGAGAATCGGGTACTTTACGAAGTGTGGTTCGTCCTGCTCAGAGCGTTCACCATACCGCAGCTGTACGGTCCACCACCACCAGATGAGCAGGATGATCATTTTCTGACACGCAACCCGGACGAAAAACTTGCCACGACCATCTCCGACATGTTTCGTCTTGAGCGCACGCTTAACTTCAGGATCGTGGAGGCGAAGATCTTCCCACCTACGACCAATAACACAGCTCCAGATCCGAGCTTCGCTGGTGGACGTGCACACACCGCGAACGTGAAGCCTGAACAGCATGGCTACTACGCTGAAGTCCTGCTAGACGACGAGACACGTGGTCAGACGAACGTCAAATACGACGGCCTAAACCCGCTCTGGGGTGAGAGCTTCGAATTCCTGGATCTTCCCGCCGTTCTCAGCAACGTCAGTGTCCTTATCAAACGCCGGCCACCGGAGAGCGCGCATGCTCGTGAGCAAGCTGCGAGCAAGCTGGTCAACCAGGCCTATGGATTCACGAGTGATCAGCATGGCGGCTTCACTGGAGCCACGTTTGACGTAACGTGCGGCAAAGTGGAAGTGTACCTGCACGAACTGGAAGGCGATAAGGAAGTAGAAAAGTGGTGGCCAATTGTGAATACGTTCAACCAGCGCATCGGCGAGATCTCGCTCAAGACGCGCATGAACGAAGGTGTCATTCTGATGGAGAAGGACTACGAGCCGCTCAGCGAGCTACTGCATCGATTCGGGAATGGGCTGACTCTGCAGGTTGCGCAGATCGTCCCGGGCGAGCTGAAGCGAGTAAGCGACTGCCTGCTGAACATCTTCCAGGTGTCTGGGAAGGCTGGAGAGTGGTTGATGGCGCTTGTGGAAGAGGAGATCGATGGTATTCACAAGGAGACTCCGATAACTCGTCTTCGATACACCAGCCGTGTTGCTTCAGATGCCAGCAACGAGACTCCCGGGCTTGGCCTGCATGCTGATCGAGAGCTGATCGTTCGGGACATGAACAAGAACGCTACACTCGAGGCGAATTTGCTGTTTCGTGGAAACACTCTGCTCACCAAGAGTCTCGACTCACACATGCGACGCGTCGGTAAGGAATATCTCGAAGCATCGCTGACTGCCAAGATCAAGGAGATCAACGAGAAGGAGCCTGACTGTGAAGTCGATCCGAATCGTGTGACCTCGCCTGCGGACCTGGACCGGAACTGGAGACGTTTGCTACACTGGACGAAGGAGGTCTGGCAAGCTATTCTCGGGTCCAGGGATCAATGCCCTGTGGAGCTCCGATATATCTTCAGGCATGTCAGAGCTTGCGCGGAAGATCGGTATGGTGACTTCTTGAGGAGCGTGAGCTACAGCAGTGTGTCTGGCTTCTTGTTTCTGCGGTTCTTCTGTCCGGCGATACTCAACCCGAAGTTGTTTGGACTACTCAAAGGTGACTTGTGAGAGTGGTCTTCAAGCTTGCGAATGGATGCTAACTATATATAGACGAGATCAAGCCCAAAGCACGCCGCACACTGACACTCATCGCGAAGTCACTGCAGACCTTATCCAACATGGCATCGTTCGGCGCCAAAGAAACTTGGATGGAGCACATGAACGTCTTCCTCACGCAAAACAGAGAAAGCTTCAAGAGCTTCATCGATGACATGTGCTATGTTCCAGCGACAGTCTCCGGTCCTACGTTCTCCAGCGCGAAGCAGTCCTCGTCGACATACCCAGCAGGAGTGATCTCTGCAGAAAGCAATCTAAGCTACACAACGCCAATGACCATCATGCAGCGGCTACCTCCTACCAGTAGAGAAGGCTTTCCGAGCTTGCCTTACCTCATCGACCAGGCGCGAGCATTTGCGGAGCTGGTGCAGCTATGGCTCGAAGCGACTACGGAGGGGACAGCGAAGACGATGGCGACTTCAAGATCACATTCGGAGCTCATGGCTGCTATCAAAGCTTCTGCGGGCGAGCTCACCGCCTTTCACGAGATATGCACGAGCTTGTCTAAGCGAACGCAGGAGTGCTTGAGCCGCGCTGAGAGGGCAGAGCGACCTAACAGTGCCTTGTCCTTTCGGTGGGAGGAGCTTATCGATCAACTACAGCCAAGCAGTCACCCGGACAGTGGAGACGAGTTTCCTATGTCGACGCCACAGACATCTTCGTTGGACACTTTGGCGGAACGAGTAGCCGCTGATCCACTGATTCTGGCTCCGACGTCGCACCCATCCTCATTACCTCGAGAGTGGACCGTGGTCTCTCCTGACGATGATCTTGGAGATGACGACGTCGACGACCCGTCAATGGCAACCCGACTGTATAACATCACACCATCGATATCCGGCTCGAACTCTCAAGCCACTTTCGATGCCGCCTCCACACGCGATAGACCAGGTTCCTCCGGCGTCGTCAACAGTCTCCGTGACAGTCTGCGCAGAGCTAAGATTCAATCCCGCGGCTCCGAGAACAACTCGCCTTCGCGTTCCATAACCGCGAGCGCCAGCGCCAGCGTCGTCTCGAGCGATACAGAGGTCTCAGTCGGCACCACAGCCTTACCGAACTACGACCGCGAGCGTCGGCACAGGGAGCGGAGGGAGGCCGCGAAGGTGCAGATCAAGCAGGAGGTCGAGGCCGCTCGGTTGAAGGAGAGTCAGAAGGACAAGAGGAGAGTGAAGTCACCGATTGTGTCGGCGTTGAGGAAGAAGCGGGAGCGCGACAAGGGGGTCGTTGAGGGTGGGCCGGTGAGAGAGGGCTGAACGAGTCACGGGTAACGATGGGGTAGAGCATGCGTACATGAGAGGGGATGGGAAGGGATTCGGGCATGATGATACCATAGCTTTGATGGGAGGGCGGTTCTGGCTTGAGAGCGATTAGAAGATGGAGGATCAGCAGTCCTGTAGTATCTATGCATCGTTTCAGTGGGTTGAAGCTAGCTTTCTTCGTTCTGTGCCGGTCTTGTACGGCAGCTTCTGAGGGCTCTCAACGCTGGTCGCAATGGTGCATGGCATGGAGCGATACGAGCTCATGAGGGTGATCAAATGCTACTTGATCGTTGCAGGATGTTGCCGGATAGCCTGTCACGGGCCATCACGGATCCTCAACCGCTGCTCGAGGCTCTAAAGCACAGTCTCCCACGCAATGTGTCCAATGCAGCAGTCTCGGTCAGCGGATGTGGATGTTCGGTCCCGGCACGTAACCACAATGCCTATCTGGACCTTTACCTGTCGGCCGGACATTATCTTAGTGGTCGAAGCCGTTGTGGTATGAGGGTCTGGTAGTCCCGTCGGGCTTCTGATCAGGCCACTTTGCACGCAACACACGTCTCGACAGGCCGCAGCGGACATATGTTTGGAACAAGGGACGGGTACCCGCGAGGCCGCTCGATCCGTCGTTGTCTCTTACGCAGCACCGCCCTAGGAACACGTCGGCCGAGTCAGCGTCGGCGCAGCCAATCAAGAGGGTCAATTCGACTTAGCGGGATGCAGGATCGCTGTGTTTATGCTCCGTCAGCGCGCATTGGGAGTTTCCCACAGCAATTCGCTTGCAATGCGAGAGGTACACGCAATCGGGCTGTATGGCAAGGCTTGGAGTTAAGGTCCGTGGTATTTAGGCAGATGCCTTGTTGAGTAGTTGAGAGAGATATGTCCGACGTTGCCCGTCGTGAGTACATTTAGCTTTGCAACACGCTGTCGACCAGTTGCTCATCGGACTTGAACTTAGTTCAACATCAACTACACTCGGTCTTGCGATCCCCGAGCTCGACACTATATACAGCCAAACGACAAGAAGTTCATCAAGGCTGTTCGGGCTGACGACCACACCAAATCACCTGACCCATCGAACAACTGCTGTCGACATGGGGTGGGAAGACCATTTTCTCGACAAATGGCTGGAGGCCAGCAACTCCAGGCCATCTAGCCCCGACCCCGCGAGCCCCCGATTCTCTGTCGACCTCCATTCCAAACCAGGAGACTGGAAATCGATCAAGACCCAGGAACAGGAGAAGCGGCGGTCGGTTAGTGGGTCCAGGACAAGTTCAACTAGCTCGACCAGTTCAACATCATCGGTCACCTCGAACCCGCAGCAGACTACAAGCTCTAAGAGCTGAGCAGAGCAGCCGTGTCAAGAAGAACTGAAAGTTCCATGCCGTCGGAAGGGTCAAGTCGACGAACGGTCGACCAAGGCTTGCCAGAAGTCTCTTGAGCAGCTGCCGAGCAGTGCCTGGCTTCGAGGGGACCATATCGGGAACGTTACTCCGTCGGTCTGGCGATGCCGTGGCCAATTCTTCGGGACCACGCCGAAATTCGAAGGCGAGATTGACCGGGTTGGGGAGCAGGTAGCCACGGTTTTGGGGAGTGGTAAATGTACCCAGCAACGAAGGCGAGGACTGCGAGATGGTAGCCATATGGGAGCGCTTCGATGAGAAAATGTCTGTAATCTCTCAGAGCTTGCTCGTGCGATCTGAGCTAGAAGCCTCTTCGCCAGACAGATAGTCACACAACCATCTCTCCGCCTCCGTCTTCATCATAGCAGAGAACTCATGCCTCGCCTTAGGATCGATGATGTCCTCAACTTCAACACCCTCATCGTTGAACCACCCCGTCTTAGGATTCACGGCCCTCTTCAACCACCCCAGAAACGGCTCGCCCTGCTTATACGGCACCAGCCCATCTTGCCCCCCAGCAAAACAGATGATCTTCTTTCCACTTAGCCTCAGTTCCATAATCGGCCGTAATCGCTTCTTCTCCGGATCAGACGGTTCATGCAAATAATCCGCCTCCGTCACCACGTCCAGCTCGCCAAGCAGTATTCCGGCTGGATCATACCGCTCCACCGCCTCCAGCAGCGCAGGCGGGAACGTCTCTGAACCGAGGAAGTTGCGGACATCGGGTTCGCCGTTGTTGTTGAGCGCTGAGGGTACCTTACTCCGGACAGCGCGGTCGGTCATCAGGCGGACGTAGTCTGGGCAGCCTATCACGACCATTCCGGCGCGGATCCGGGGGTCGCTGAGCAGTAATGTCCAGGTAGCATGGCCGCCTAGGCTGACGCCGCCGCAGATGTGCTCGCTGATGGTAACAGGTAGGTACGATGGGATGTGAGTGATTAGATGCGAGACATCGAGTGCGGTGCCGGTGTATGTGTTGAACATATCAGGACCATGAGTAGGATTCCCCTGCTTCCAAGAAACGTTGGCGCGGTTATCTAGCATCCGTGATCCATGATTCCGATGATCTATGCATACGCAAATGAGTCGTCGCTGTCCGGGTTTCCGTCTTGAGTTCCAGGTTTCGAGGAAGGCGCTCGCGACCAGGCCCATTGAGTCTTGCGTGTCGCCGCGTCCGTGAAGGAGCCAGAGACATGAGATATCGCCGGAGTCTTGGGGGAGTTCTTCCAGACCGTAGATGGTTACGAGGAGGCCGGAGATGTTTAGTCGTTTCCAGGAGACCGGGTTGACTTTGTTAAAGGCGGAATGGGTCATTGGTACGGGAGAGTCGAAGGGAGACAGGGTTGAGTGGAGGGAGAGGGCGTGCTGCCAGGTGAAGGTGCTGCCGCCTGCCATTGTGTTCAGATAATGTGAGCGATGGATCTAGGTAGTGCTTTCGATGATGATGATGTGTTTTTGATATATTTGTTGTTGTTCGAGTGATGTCCGCCGTTGTCGGCAATCGCAGTGAAGCCTCGGCTCATTTGGCAGCTTCAGGGCGAAATATCACTTCGTGTGCAGTTTTGGTTGAAAGTAATAAGATTAGACCGTTCGAATGGGTAGTTCGACGAAAGGCTTCCCAAGTGCGTATGGCTGCTACGAAACAATCTTCGAGTCCTTTGCAATTGTGACTTTCTGGTAGCCATCGTGAAGACGACCTCCCGCATTACACGCAGATCTTGATGTGCTACCTCGCACCCCCTTCATCAAAGTCGTTACGTTCAAAGCGGCGGATCATGCAGACACAGTATCGTTCCCAAGTTTCCGCGTTTCACTCATCATTCCCGCCCATCCCTTCCGCCAATCTTCGTCGTATCCTTGCACATTTCCGCTTGTCCTCACATATCCTACAAACAGACGTCTCCCGTGCAGGCGTACGAGCAGATGCGGGCGATGACCAGCCGGGCGGTATGTGATAGTTCTCGGCTGGCTTCGTTGGTCGACGTTGTAGCGTTGGCTGGCGCTGCCGCGTTGGTAATTGCAGTATCGCCATGATGATGAGTGCCAGTGTCAGAATGAATATGTCTGCAATGTCTGATGCGGAAGTCATATCGTATAGTATAGTCGAATTGCGATGCCGTGGAGGTAGGAGATTGTGGAATCGAGTGAGATGAGCGCTCGACGAAGGCCTTTGCGTTGGTAGAAGAGAAGGACTGTGAACTTACAGATATTTGTGAAATAAGCACGTGTCTTTGGTTTAGTGAAAGGTCTTACTCGTATGTCATAAATCTGGTTTAGCGCTCTGCTGCCTTCAATGTCTACATTCACTCGCCTTGACTCCAAGCCAACTGTTTGATCCAAACTGCGTTCAAGGACCTGATCCCATAGCTGCAGCATTGTCCTATCACGAGAAATTGGTCCGTCAAGACACCGGATGGAACATATTAGAGGGGAGCATCGTGGTGTACGGTCGGCTTCGGTGGCTGTAACATGAGCTCGATTGAAAGCCAGAGGAAGCGTGCTGCGAGGAGGGTCGATACTGGGATGGCAAGCAGGACGCAGAAGAGATCTGACCCGTCCATGTCGTCTGTTAGCGAAATCGTTGACCTAGATTCGGGCAATGTCGGGCTTTTGGGTCAGAATGGCAGTTTGTTGTTTGAACCTGATTTTGGGCAAAGGATGACTTCCATCTTGATGTAGTGATATCGAGGAGCAACAACGTGTCGTGAGTCCGTAAGAATCACAGGGAGTGTGTAGGTGTCGTGCTAGATTGTGAATGTAACTATGGTTCTCCTGCAACCCGGGACATCGCCTATGTTCGCATTGTACCTTCACTCGAATGGTGAGCAGACCGGATAGATGCCGACCACGTGGAATTGATGACTGGGTCTTCAATGCTCCGGATCAAATTATGCAGACTGCCCACGAATTCGCGGAGTGTGGCTCTGAAGCTGAATCGGCCTGGCTGTCTCCCTACCTGATCCTCGTGGTGTTTCTCCATCAGGCATCGCTATCGGCTTATTGTATTCCGCACATGAGTGTGTCATCGCGAGGCGAACGGAGTGAAAGCAGAACAAAGAAGCTCGTTAATTGAGAGCAAGATTTAAGTCGTCGTTCACGCTGGTGGACAAAGCGTCAAACAAGCATACGGCGAGTACCGCTCCCGCCGCTAGCCACTAGCCTCGCAAGCCGTTTCATCTCTCAAGGAGACCGCGCGGGCACATCAGGATCAGCACCACCACTCAACAGACACTTGGAACCGCGGTACCTATTACACCACATTCCTTCGAGTCGCTCGTTACCACCACCACTTCCACCTTCGCTTCATATCGGTATCTAGAGCAGCAGAGCAACGGTTGAGCCGTAAGCGCGAATACTCTTGGACGAGACCTCAGCTGCCACATCACGAGGCGAAACGGGCGTGCAGCACTTCTGGCGACGGCGAGGACAGACGACGATAGCTACTTTGCGACTGCTATCACCGAAGTGTAGCAAGAAGACAGTGATTGACGATTTCGCGAGCGGCCGGCCGCAAGAATGGCCATGACAGTCAAGGGTAGTCTTATGTCGGGAGGTACGGCTCAACCAGCCTCCGCCGGATGGTTGCGAGATGCTAAGTTCTCGTCAGGTGTTGAGCATACACTCCGAACAATCTTCAAGCGATGTCTCAAATGTCCCCCGGGTGTCACGCCATCTTGTCCGACGTGCGGCAAAGGCGAGATCTGCTCCCTTATACCCCAAAGCTGCGGCAGCTGCGCTCACAACACGTGCATACCGGATCCAAGCTTTCCCGTATCTCACGGCCCGAATGTTGGCGCAATTGCAGGTGGCGTCGTGGGAGGAATCGCGTTTATCGTGGTGGTCGTGCTTTGCATCTATATCTTTTGGATTAAGAAGAGGAGAGCTGAGCAGGACGCAGAGCTGGAGGAAGAATGGGCCAACGACGAGATATCGAGTCAGAAGCGGTCGACACAATTCACAACAATGGGTGATGCGGCGTCTACACGGACTAGGGGTTCGCTTGCCGCCAGCATTCTGAGCCGAGCGAGCAATATCATCCAGATTGCCTACATACCAGGAGTCACGAATCGAAACGGGTCTGGTCATAATAGCATACATGCGCCAGTACCACCAATCCCAGCTCACCACCGATCGCAAGCACCAAAGAGCCCACTCAGCAACGAAGGCGATGCCCTATTCTTTCGACCCGGAGATCTTCGAGACAGCACGTGGTCTGGATCGTCGTCAATCAACTCTGATAAGCGCGACACTCGGTACACCATGGCTTCTATCTCACCATCACTCATGCGCGATTCTGTCGGCTCAGACATATTCACGAATGATGCATCCTCCCAACCAATGCCCGCCACTGCCGCAACTCGCTTGGCGCCACGCATGGTGTCTGTCAAGTCCAGCACATCATCCGCCTCGCTATCTGGCACCAGCGACAGTGGCACGGCAACACCTCAAGAGACGAGTGGCAAAGTGAAGACACTACAGGTGATGATGCCAGGCCAAGGGGCAGGCCTCGCACCAAGCAATTCTTTCCGGAGCGCGGGTAAAGTCAAGCAAGTTACAGTAGGCAGCAAAGGACGATTCCCGGTGCGCAACGTGAGCGATGCGTCGACGGTCACTTCGACAAGCAGCCATGCACCTAACATTTCGTCTCCACTCGCCGAAAAGGATGAATCCGAGGCATCAGCGTCTGGTTCCCAGGGACGAGAGGCGTCAAGCTTGATGCAGAACATGGACTTCGCTACACCACCCGCAGTACAGCCCATGGAATCGCCCTTCTTCGACGCGACTGAGCACCCTTCTGCTGCTGCAAGAGCAGCATCGAGTCTACGGCTGAATCCTTACGCATCCATGGCTAGGACCGTTGGCTCAAGTACCGATGGTCCAGCGAGGAGCCGGGGCAAGAGTATCGGCGGACTCAGCGCAGTTGAGGAAGAGGCACTGAAGAGGGCGAGCAGGACTTCCGAATCGCTCTTTGATGTGGACGAGAGGACGAGAAAGAGCGAAGAGAGCCCGTTCGCGGACTCACATTCGACGGATTGAGAGAGACCATGTTGCTTTAGATAAGAGATGGATTTTAACGAGCTCACGGATCTTTATTTCAACGCGCCCTGGTTGGTATGGCCGGAATTGGCCAGGCAGTTCCATTGGCCAGCTTCTATGGATTTCTCGATATCTATCACTTTCGCACGAATTGCGATGCTACCCTTCGATGCTTGACCCTCTGCTCACCAGATCTCAGTTCTTTGTCTCTCCATTTTGATCGAGTCGCGATTGAGACATGCATGAGGCGAAGAGCAGCCTGTCTCAAAACGCGATAAAACATGACTTGGCTGATGAGACACAGGCAATCATGTATATCAGGGACAAGGAGAAGCACGGAAAGGCGTCTCTTCTTACAACTTCATACCACCATATTCATCCTACCAAACCAACCAAGATGACTGCCGATACGCTCTACATGATGTCCGCCATCAGCCTCAACTTTTCTGCAACTACAACTGCCCAGAACACAGCCACATTCACGAACAATCAAACGACTCTGCACATACACAATCTCCTCACCTCCGCCCCAACCCACCTCAACCCCACACTCGCCCTCACCTCCGCCCTCTCCCTCATCCTCCTCCTGCTCGTCTTAGCTCTGAGCTTCAGCTACCGCACCCTCAGCCGCCTCCCCTTCTTTCCCCGCTACGTCCAACCCATTACAATTTTCCACGCCCTCGCTACAGAAGCCGTACAGCTCCTCCTCGCGTTGACCGCGATAGTGGCTGTCACCTCGATCCTGAACTCCGGCATCCCAAGCCTACGAAGCCCTGAGCGCAAGATCCGAGAAGCTTGGGCGCTGGAGGCAGCGGCGTGTTTATGTGTTGTGGTGTTTTGGTGTGCGGTTGTTGATGCGGTGGATTGGATTGAGGGGAGGGTGCTGTTGGGGAGGTGGGGGCGTCCGTATGATGGGCATTGTTTGGTTGTCACGCAGTGTACACATTTTGGGCTTGAGCAGGGTTGGAGGGGGAGACAGCAGGTGAGGGGGAGAGGGAGTACGGTGAGGGAGCGGCGGGCGCGGCCCAGGCAGAAGGTAGGGAGAGGGAGGGGTGTGGGAAGGGGAGCGGTTGAGCTGGTGGCAGAGCCGACCAACAGCAACCAATCTGAGATCGATGGATCCAGTGCAGAAGCTACGAACCGTAGCCGCACACCGTCGTCAGTCTCGCCTACGACTCCTTCGAAAGGAATGCTGTTGCCAACGCCGCCTGAGTCTTCAGCTGCCGCATCACCTACCACAACCAATTCTGGCAGCGCACCTTCAGTGCCAGACGATCTTGAACACAATGCTGCCACCGCTTCTCTACCATCCCCACCAGACTCCGCCGAGACCAACACATTCAGGTCGCGAACCATCACAAAGGAACAGCATCGGCACTTCCGTGTCATCGACACCGAATTCTACTGCAAGGACACCGATGCCGGAAGTCCCACCAAGAGCAGCTCCCCTCGAAGTCAGAGCGCCCCATCCAAGTCGCAGAGATATGTTCCCAACAAGCCACGGGCAATGTCTGATACTTCTGGAGTCTCGCTGCATCGTGCACTATGGGAACATGGGCGCCACCGCTACCTTGTGCCCATCTCTGCAGTTGCTGCATCGCCGTCCGAGTCATCAGAGGAGACCGTGTTCCCGTCGCCGTCGACGCTGTCGACGCCGTCCAAACCTGCACTCAAGGTGCAAAGCACGCCGAAGGCACATAAGGAGGTCGTGTGTCATCGATTGGTGACTGAGATACCACCTGGTGTGGGATTCTTCTGAAAGAGTGAAAAAGCTTCGAGTTTCCGCTGTATCATTCCGCAAGAGTTGGAAGGACAGCGCTGGACGCAGTACGTGGTGTATGCGACTCTGCTGGGGATCTAATTTGATACATGCTGGAAGACACCGAGGACAGCATTGACCGGACGCGATGTATCAACATGTATGTATAGGTCTAGCAAAGCTATGCGTTCCACATTCCATACCCAGTCTCTCTCCCCTTCTTGTACCACTCCTGCACATACGGCAACGCTACATGCGGTCCGTAGATCTCATCCTCCCACTGCGGACGCGGTGGCTCGAACCCGGTCTCTTCCTTACATCTCGCCACCAGCTCCGCGACAGTACCTCCGCGATCGTACAGCGGTGCTTCCTTTCCTGCTTCGGCCTTCTCAATGTCCGCACGCAGAGTCTCCGTCGCGGTTGAGTTAACCTCGAGCGTCGATGGGTCAATGACGACGCCGTAGTTCTTCTTCGCGCCTTCGATCGTGACAAGCTTGCGTTTGACTTCGAGTGCGACGGTCTCGGCTGGACGAGTGAGAGGGTCACCGAGACCTCCACCTCCCCAGGTCTGCCATTCGAGGAGATCGCTGTGCACAGCGTCAGTATCTGAGTACGGTCGTTCATAATCGAGAGATAGACTTACCCAGGCTTGACCTTGACATGATCGCACTTCGACGGCAGAAGAGTTTTGGTAACTGACCCATCTGGCTGCAAACGATGAATTGCTTTCTTGCTCCTGCTGCCAGGCTTGCCACCTCTTACACCCCATGGCGTAGTGAACCATCTATCGTCGTGCAGACTGAACTCTCCTGCCGACAAGAAGCGATACATGGTCTTCTGCGCGTTGCCACCACGGTGGAAACCGGCACCGCCACTGTCTGCAACGGCTTCGTTGACCTCTAGTCGCACCGGGAAGTTGAGCTCAATGGACTCCGTGGGCACACTTTTGATGGCCGGGAAGAGGCAATGACAGTCTGGTCCGTCACCTCTGGGTCTCGCGGGTACGCCACCAAATGCAATCTGGTAGAGTTGATACCACTCGCCGTTGGGCTTGAATCCGGAGTAGAAGAAGTGCGGGCTATCGCTAAAGCCGGCTGCTGTCATGAAGGCTGAGTTCTTTTGACCGAACAAGGCCTGCATCACATCCATGCTTCTGCCCAAGAAGTGCGTACGACAACTGACAGCTGCAGGACGAACAGGCTTTAGTACGGAGCCGAGAGGTATGTCGATGTCGAGAAGGTCGTGGAAGCCGTCATTCGGGATGGTGAAAGGGGCATGCACTGTTAGAAGGTAATCTAAAACCATATGTCAGTGCGCTGATAGTGCTGCATGTCATGGAAGAGCTACTTACACCCGACGAACATCTACGCGGTATCGCTAGTCAGCGATTCATTCTCGATAGCAGGGGCAATGACATACCTTGAACATAGTCTCGCTCAGATAGTAGTTGATACTACTGCTTGCTTGCGGACTTGAGCCGTTCCAGTCGAAACGCAGCCTGTTCTTCTCGGGCTTCGTCAGGGTGCATTTGATTGCAAACGGGCCTTTTCCGTGACCATCATCATCGACAAAGTCGACGAATGTGGACGGCTCCTCAGTCATATGGTGTTCAATGATCTCGCTGACAGCGGATCGAGTCCGCTCAAGCAGGATGTCGGTCGACGCAGCGTACACTTCGGGTCCAAAGCGAGAACAGAGCTCGCCTACGCGCGTTGCTGCAGTTCGGCAAGAGGAGATCAGTGCAAGCAGGTCGGATCTAAGCCAGTCAGGCTGTCGGCTGTTACGGCACATCATTTCGACAATTGGTTTGTTCATCTTTCCTCGATCGAACAGCTTCATCGTTGGGACCTGAAGGCCATCGTCGAAGATGGTCTGAGCATTGATGCTCATTGACCCGGGCACCTGGCCTTGAACATCGGTCACTACGAAGGAGAGCGTTAGCAGCGAAAATATCTCGATGGCATCTTGTCAAAACTCACAGTGACCGAAATTCGCAGCCCAACCCACCAGTTTGTGCTCAAACCAGATGGGAAGAAGCACAATCACGTCGTTCAAGTGGCTGACAGCGCCTTCGACCTCGTAAACATCATTTGTAACGAACACATCTCCTTCCTCGATGGGCTCTGATTCGCCACGAGATACTTTGTAGTTCCAGATCTTCAAGAACTGCCCAATGAAAGAGCCAAATTGACCGACCAACATCTTTCCGGCGGCATCCGTGATCACGTTGAATTCGTCCTGTTGCTCTCGAATGGCTGGCGACATTGAGCATCGCAGCATCAAAGTGTCCATCTCCGAGCGAATGCTTGCAAGTGACGACCCGACTAGAGTTGGTATAGTTGGTATATCCTGGACGATCTTCTTCGCTTCACTGACCTTCTGCTCAATTGTTTTGTCGTCTGCAGCAAGTCCAGTTTTGGAACGGAAGGAAGGCATCTCGTTCCCAGGCATAGGAGAGATGCAGATGTTGCCAACCGCGTCTATCTCTCCTCTGAAGCCTGGCTGGATGAGCGTGTTTGAGTCCATCTCGACGACAACACATGGTCCGTTGACTGTGTATCCAGCTTTGCTGATGGCGGTTCGGTCCCAGAATGTCGCTTCGTGCTCTTTACCCTGCACGACGATCGTCTTCTTCTCAATGACTGCGCATGTGGGTGGGTCCACGCCATCGGCCTTGTGTAGTCGAGGGATCTCGATGTCTGGGGAAGAATCGCTCACTATTACAGTGAGTCTAGTAAGCTCCAGTGGGAAGGCCTCCAGGGTGTAGCTGAACTGTTGTTGATGAAGCTGATCGAACTTAGTGCGAGCGACTTGGTCGAATTCTTCCAGCGTTCGGGCAACATCTTCTGTGGCCAGGTTGACTGTGAGCTCCAGCGCTTGCCCTTTGTAGCGAAGGGCGGCCTGATACACTATTGCAAGCTGCGGATCTTTGGTAGCCAGAGCATCCTTCACGGTTTGCAGACATCGTTGTTCGAGGGTCCGAAGTATCGTTCGGATTGCATCCATACTTGTCGACGACAGCAAGTGGATGAAGGACGCCGAAAGTTCGTGACTCATCTTAGTCGTAGCATCTCCTTGGGCGCACAGTATGCCAGGTGCAGCAGGAACAATGACAGGCCAGGCGCCAAGCAGCTTACCGACTGAGTTCGCGCACATAGGTCCAGCACCACCGAATGCGACCAAAGCGAAATCTGCTGGGTTGTATCCTCGCTCAACAGACACCAGTCGCAAGGCTCCGTAGATAGCCTCATTCGCCAGGTCAACTATCGCTTCGGCAGCATCGAACATGGTTTTTCCCATCTGCTCCGCGAGGTTGCCCACCGCGCTCCTTGCTGCCGCGACATCGAGCTTGAACTCGCCACCCAGCAGAGTTTCTGGCAGATACCCCAGCACCAAATTAGCATCAGTGACAGTTGCTTGAGTGCCGCCCCTGCCGTAACAAGTAGGTCCAGGACTCGCTCCACTGGACTCGGGGCCTACGCGAAGAGTATTTGTCAACGCCTGGTAGAAAGCCAAGCTGCCACCACCTGCACCGATGGTCCTCACATCAACCGAAGGCGAACGGACGGTGATGTCGCCAACGACAGTCTCTCTACGAAGCGATGGTTCGCCGTTGGTGATCAGCGCGACATCCGTGGAAGTGCCTCCCATGTCCAGGGTCACCAAATTCTTGTAATCTGTTGACTTGGCGATGATGCTGGTAATGCCCTTGACACCACCTGCAGGGCCCGACATAAGTATATTGACGGGCAGCTCCCCAGCAATTTCGAGATTTGTGAGCCCGCCATCGCTTTTCAAGATTCTCACATTCGATGTTACGTCTCGGAGCTTCTCCTGAAGGCCAGCAAGATATCTCTTCACCTCCGGCTTGACCACAGAGTTCGTAGCGGTGGTGACGGTGCGTTCGTATTCACCGAGCTCCGGTAGTACTTCGTGAGACAACGACACTGCAACATCGTCTCCCAGTACCTCTTTGATGACTTCGCCAACCTCTTTCTCATGCTTGCCAGAGACCCAAGAGTTCAACAAGCTGACGGTCACAGCTTGGACCTTGCCCTTGACCTTCTCAAGCTCCCGGCGTAGAACATCTGTGTCGACAGGTTTGATGACTTCGCCGTCGACGCCTATACGCTCAGGAACCTGCAGAGTTCGCTCTAATGGAATGATAGGCGGTGGCGGGCTCCACTGAATCCAGCTAGCAAGTCCTCCCGGTATCTGTGAACGCCTGGCTACCAAGACATCCTTGTGACCCTCCGTCACAATAAGCGCAGCTGGAACCCCTTTGCCTTCTAACAAAGCATTTGTAGCCACTGTAGAACCATGATGGAGTGAAGCGAACTTGCCATTGAAGTCTGGCTCCGTGGCCTTGATGATAGAGCAGATCTTCTCAATGCTGTCTTTGACCCCAATGCTCTGGTCTTGCGGCGTAGATGGGACCTTTGCCCTGAAGATGCGGCCTTTGGGTGAGAAAGCACAAGCATCTGTGAAGGTGCCTCCCACATCGCAGCCCAAATGATACGCGTCAGTAGTTGAAGCCGTGGCTGCCATCGGTACGAACTGAAAAAATCTGGACTGGTGGAACTCGATGACGGAAACGACAACGGCGTACCTACATCATATGTAGCATCACGGGCTGGCTCTTGGAAGACAGGCATGAGGTCTGCCAACGTACGCTTGCGCACTACCGACGCAATGCTGATAGGCAGTGTTCCCCCACAAGACGCCTCAGCGTAAGCTCGCAGGAGATTCCTGCAAGGTACAGGTGCTGTCTCGAGTCGTGTACGTTATCATGGCTCGGAGTTTGCTCGGTTAGTGATATTGAACATGAGAAGATGGGAGTGAGGGGAAGAAGACCAAGATACGAGTGAGGTTCGGTGTTGCCCGATTGGGAATGTTGTTGTTCGGCAAGTGCCGGCCAATGGTTGCCCGATATCGCGTGGCCCAACGCGTATCTTCGTCTTATCTTCGTAGACCACAATGAGGACATTCTTTCGAGAATACCACTCCACTGTCGAGCCAGAGGATTGGCTTTAGTTCTCAAGATTAGAGGTAAGTACGTCGCGAACACTCGTGTTGCGATAATGCCCTCGTCCATCGCACCTTCTTCGAAATGTCTATCGTGTCTTTATCAACCGGCGAACCCAGCTGTACCCGCGAAGACCTCGAGAACATCACTCAAGCTTGCAACTTTCGTATTCCGACCGGGAGCTTGACCGAGACCAAGTTCCTATTGTTCGCGAACAGCTTCGATGCCGTCTGTCAGACCATTCAAGATCTCCCCGAGTATCATGAACCACGACTTAGGCCTTGCGCAGTCGAAGGCGGCAAACGAGAATACCAGAAGCCAGATCGAGATGCGAATCCTCTGAACGCCTGGTCGCATCGGACATCGCTGAAGTCGGCACTTCCAGATGCGGCGACTGGACTGCTGGCTGGCAGAACGATCGCTGTCAAGGACAACATAAGCGTTGCAGGACTACCACTCACACTGGGAGCTTCGTCCTCTCTCCTGACAGGAGGTGAGCACCCTATCAGTCCGATAGACGCCACAGTGGTCAGGCGTGTCCTGGCCGCTGGGGGAGAAATCAAGGGGACAGCAACGTGTGAGAATATTTCAATGTTTGCTCTGAGCTATACATCGAACTCTGGTGTGGTTCACAATGCATGGCTACCTGGCTATGCTACAGGCGGTAGCTCAAGTGGTTGTGGTGCGCTGGTAAGCCTTGGCGATGTAGAGGAGGCGAGGGAAAATGGCCAGGATGCGCGGCAGTATCCTCTTCGTGAGGGTGTCGATCTCGCTATAGGTGGAGACCAGGGAGGATCAATTCGCTTACCGGCTGCATACTCAGGTAGGTCGACTGGGTATGGCTCTTCCCATTCTGGGAGATGACTGACATACTCGGCCTATTGTGTAGGCATCTACGGATTGAAGGCTACTCATGGTTTAATCCCGTACACTGGCATCGCTAGCCTGGGGCCTCAGATCGATCATGTCGGCCCGATGGCACGGACTGTAGAAGACATCGCTTTGTTGTTGTCAGTACTGGCCGGCTTTGACGGTATCGATTGCCGGATGACTCCCGAGTCTCCCATGCCGTCCCATGTCCCGAAATACCTTGAGGACCTTGATACTTGGATGAACGACAAGCAGGATCGAGGAGAGTGGGATGCGCAGTCTGCAGCCAAAGGTCTCCGAGTTGGAATCCTGAAAGAGTCCTTCGAGGTTGCTGGGCTGGATGCCAGTGTTGCGTCTGCCGTCCGGAGAGCAGCTGAACGCTTCAGATCACTAGGAGCGGATCTCAAAGACATCTCGATACCTCTCCACAAACACGGCGGCTCGATATGGACTATCGCGGCTCGTCCAAACATGCCTGATTGTGTGGCCGGTAAGCCTCCTGACCTTCTCACATACTCCATGCCTCATCTGGACCCAGTTCCAGTCGGCCAGCACTACTTCGATACACTGGCAAAACGAAACCCAGCTGCTGTCAACGTCCTCATGAACGCTGCACATATGGAACAGAAGTACGGGAATGCGTTGGCTCGGAAAGCTTACATGCACGTCTACGAACTTCGAGCTGCGTACGACAAGGCACTCGAAGAAGTTGATGTGCTACTGACACCGCTGAACCCGACCGTCGGCCCCAAGCACCCTGCGGGTTCGATCAAGACCGAGGACAATCCTGCAGGGCTCAGCGAGCGGCTGATGGATCTCTTCGAGCCTGCCATCGGGAACACACTGAACACAGCTCCGTTCAATGTCACAGGGCATCCGGCCATGGGGATGCCGATAGGCTGGGGCAAAGTGAAGGACGGCGAAGGCAGACTGCCGATTGGTATGCAAGTCATCGCTAAGCGCTGGGACGAGGCTAGCATCTTCAAGGCGGCGAAAGCTTGGGAGGTGGGTGGGTCTTGGATGAGCTCATAGACTACTGCGGTACGCTTTGGACATGGTTCACACTGATTGACAGTGCTCGAGCAGATAGGTGGCATCGAAAGCACATCGTGCTTGATTGAGGTTATTACTATGTACTTTGGGACCAGGAGTCCGCATGGATGTGAATGGTGGTCGACCGAATTGCCGCCCTTGTCGAAGCCATTTCATCGAACGCCAGCTCGAACACATTGAATATATTCCTAAGGCCTTTGCAGGCGCCGTCCAACTCCAAAGATGGATTTCCTTCAATCCCCCACAAGAACAGAGAGCCACCTTAGCTCCCCAACGCCGGACAGTCATGCATGCTCATAGAAAGAACCAGTACTCAGCGACGTACTTGTAAGAAAGCGTCGCATCTCCTCCTGCACACCCGGCAGGGTCTGGCAGACCACCCGCGGTATTGATTCGGTAGACCTCCGAAAGTCCTTGATTGCGATCGGAGTCGTCGCTGGGAAGGAAGAGCCAATCTACTGCACCAAAGCCCTTCTTGCCACCACCATATGCAGAATCCGGAGCCACACAACTACCGGTCTTCTGCGCCGACAGGAACGCCTTATCGTGGATGTCGAAGAAAGGAACTCCTGCGCCGTTGGGCTTGCCAAAGTAATGTTTTCCTAAGATGTCGAAATCCATGAAGTTTGCGCCTTGTTGGCAGCTGTCGTCGTCCAGATCCCGTGAAGCTTGGCAGGCCTCCTGGTTGTAGGCTTTGAGGTATTGGGCGCTGAGCTTTGATGTCTTCGGATTGCCGCATTCTTGCAGGTAGCCGGTAACATCGAATAGAGTGGCGATGGCGCCGATACTCTCCGGTGTGGCGGATGTGCTGGCACAGCTGTAGTTCTGGATCCCAACGCCGAGGGCAATGTACTGTAATGTTACGTTGTTGTTCGCTGGTAGGGTCTGTGTTGGTTGCTTCGTTTGTAGTTGGTTGACGGTGAGTTGTTGGAGACCTGTCGTTCTGCGATTACATTGGTCCGCTGGGACGCAGTATGCTGCAGAAAGAAGTGCGCCTAAGGCGAAGAGGGAAGCTATCCGTAACACCATGATATCGGCTGGATGGATGAACGCTTGGAGAACCGAATAAGATGGACCCCGACGAAGATACAACCAAGTGAAGGTGGGATGAAGGATAGTGTCCTGCAAAGAAGAGGCACCAGCGCGTCTTTAATATATCAGATTGCACCTACCTCTCTTCAAGCGGCGTAATCCGTAGATCAAACCATCCACAGAAATAGGACCATGCTTCGAGACCAGGCTTACAACCGCGCCGGCCACATGACCGAGAGCCGCATGGCGTATGCTTGTCTCCGCGCCGCATGCAAAAATATACCGACCTCAGTCGCGGCACAGCCTCACAGGGCTTTGTGGACCGAACGACAAGGACAAGGTTCGAATCCAGATGTTTTCGATCGCCGCAGTGCAAGAACCTGCTCGAGAAGTCAGACAATTGCCTATAGCGGCTAAGTTGGTCGTGGTGAGCAGAAACAAGGTCGATAGAATGTGGGCCAAATTGCAGATGAGGGTATTTTGGGACTTTGGGAGCTTCTTTGCTAGACTGCTTCCAGATGGGTGGATAGCAGCAACGAAGATTCCGGAAGGGATCTACCCTGCCGCCGTGGAGGGTCTACGTGGAGATTGAGGCAGACGGAAAGAGGCAGCCCATGAACGGCAAGCGCTGTGGATTTCGCAACGGGCCATTTCGGTGTCGAAGAAGGCGGTACTGTAAGACTCGAATCCGCCCCTTTGCCTGGCTGAAGTCGGGAATACTGCGTAAGTCACGTCTGTTCGATGTGTCAACTTGAGAAGGATCCCGATGATCAAATTCGAGGACCACACGAAGGATTCTGCGTGCGCCGGCAGAGAGATCCGCCAAACGCTGGCCGCATGGCGCTAAAATCCTGGGAGGCCGCCGAAAAATGCTGTTAATTATATCTCAGATAGGCTCGAAAGGTAGCTAATTTTGGGATTTACCCACCTCACTCTTAGAAGATGGCCGCGTTCTCGACTACGGTTGCCACGGAACAATCGCTTGTAGACTCGGACTACCACCGGACGGTACCACAGGACGGACGGAGGGCATGACGGATGCCGGAGTTTGAAGATGCCTCTGCAACTCACAACATATCTACCTGAACTAGCTCGAGACCTCTATTCCCACTCTCTAAGAGTACACCCTTCCTACCACTAACGTCCTCTGCTGTTCATCGCCTCCGACACCATACTGCCAGTCACTGCTCGTCATCTAGTCCAGACTTGCTGTCAAAGTGGATCTCGACTGCAAGTCGTCCGCCCGGTGAAGATTGGCTACTCCTGGGCTGTACAGGTTCGGCCAGCTAGCTCGTCCGCTTCCCAGCTGTCTCAGCGAAAGCGTCCCCAAGCGATTGCGCTTTCTGGCTGTCATCGTCGCCACCAGTGAGCATCCAGAGGCCGTATCCCGCAAAGACGATGCGAGCGAATACGTAACTGCTGTCGAGGAAGATTTTGAAACACTCAGAGGCGCTGGTAATCTCGCCACTGAGACAGCTGACGACGACTACTGTTGCACCTGCGACTTCCTCCACGGTGTGCCCAATGCATTCGAAGAAAACGCCATAGAGGAGTGTAACGAGCACCGTAAAGACTTGAAGACGATTCTGTAGAAGGATGAGCTTCTTGTATCGAGGCGAAAGGGCAAAGACCCTACCATTGTATCCGTTGGTTTTTCGCACCACAGCGTGCGTTCGACCACCCCAAGACGTCGCCTGAGAGGGCTTCCAATCTTGTAACCTGTTCTGCAAGTCGCTGCTACCAGAGTCTGTATGGCGATACCCGCCGCATGAATGGATCTGGAGAACTGTTCAGCTTACAGTCCACGCCAAGAGGACAAAGGGACGTCTTTACGTTGCGAGACTCGTTGGGACTTACAACGCTTGTCCTGCGAACGAAATGAGGGTTCTGTGTTCTGTTTTAAGATAATCCAGATCGCACAGCAGCGCTTAATATGCTTGGCGAGCTCCGAGGACTCATCCGATGACGCCGTACAGCGCTTTTGCATCTTATGAACGAGCGTAGCAGACCATACTGGGCCGCGCACTGGATGGCTGGCCGTTGACTTGGATTCAAGCCAGGAATACACTGCTATCTTCAACTTAACAATGACTCTTCGGACTCGAACGCAGAGGAACCTGTCGCCGGTACAAGCGACTAGTGGCTCTCTGTCCTGAACAGCATATGGACGAACGAGGAGTCATCATTGAAGCTCGATGGTTAAACCTTGTGCTCTGTCGTGAGTGCAATATCGACATCCGGATGTCATGACAGACTCCTGTGCCGCGCGCTTGTACGACGAAGGCCTCGCCAATTTGCGTCATTGGTAAGATATGAAGTTGTAGTTCGAACTTCCAACACCACGAGAGGAGCTACGGGTCTGATCTGAGACAGATTTTTACCGCCGACCAGTCTCAACCTTTCTGCAATACAGGCCGCCAATCTCATTACACCTTCGCCGCAGCGCACTGGATCGACTTGCGGCCTCACTGGTAAGGCAAGTGTCAGAATTAGTTAAAGGACTGGGTCTCCCGCGGGCTGATAAGTCAGTCAACGAACACTGTCCGCCTTCGTGCCTGTCAAGGGCCAGGATACCGTCAACCTCGTTGGAACGGCGGCCGCTTGGTCCCTCACTGTTCACCACGTGCCGTCCAACAGAGTAGGTGCCGGAGCGCGCGGAGCTACAACGACAGTCGACGCTTTCCTCACTTGACGGCTGCGACGAACTGCTGACATATCTCCATACATTGTCGTGGTCCGAAAATGTTACAATCAAGACAAAGGACCTTTGTATGGAAACAAGGCATTCAGGAAGCGTTCCTGGCCGACTGATCCACATACTCGCAAGTAAGTCTTTGTGCGGCACAATGGTACAATAAACAAAGGCCCAAAATTAGAGCCATACATTCTCCTTTTACCTATCGCCTTCCTTCCTCCTTCCCAATTCATCAACAATTAACGCAATTTCCAGGTTCAGTGTTTTCCTTTCCTCCGACTCCCCTTTTCCTCGTCGGCATCTGCTGGACAGATCCAAGTTTCCTTTTCTCATCACTTGACGGACTAACGACTCACGATCTACCTCTAACAACAGACATCAGCGATGGCAGGTAAAAAGAACCGTCGAGGTTCTCGGAGCAACAGTACCAACGGATCTGGTACGACGACCCCCCCTCCGGCTTACAGCCCAGGTGAAGCACGCGGCCGGAAAAAGAACCAGGGTCGTGGCCAGAACAGCCACGACAACAGTGGCGACACTTCAATGCAGAACGGTCCGCAACAATCCCCTGTCGTTTGTACCTACTGTAGCAAACCCTACCACAAAGCGGAAGATTGCTGGACCAACCCGAACAGCACAAGAAATGCCAAAGCGAGCAATACCAAGACTGCGAACCCAGACAACAGCCAGAAAAGCAGCAACCAGGAAGACACCACAGGCAAAAATCGCAACAAACCCACCGTCGCAGCTAAACCCGAGTTTCCCACGTCCGGTTGGACGTTCGCCAACTGTATCCCAATCACCACCGATACTCAGACCCCATATTGCGGACCCTGCAACTCCCGCGCCCATCACACCAGCCGATGCGGCGACAAAGATGCCTCCCACAGATTCTGGCACTCATTAATCGTGTGCTGGAGGTGCGCCTACCGCGGTCACACGGGTGACGAATGCCAGAACCCCGAGCCCACAGAGTTCGTAAAACGATGTGGTGTGTGTCGGGAGCAGAAACATGCCACCGACGCCTGCCCGCACCAAGCGCAACGACGGTTGTGCGAGGCGTTGGCGTATGGCAGGGCTGCACCACGGTCTGTGTTTCCCTATACCGCGAACGACACGGAGATGACAGGAACTGATCAGCAGCAGCAGCTTGCTGTCCCGACGTTCTCTCGACCCTCTCGGGCGCCGACTCCCCGTACCTTGACCATCTCCACCAGCTCACCCAGCCGTCTCGCAGAGCTGCGCAGAAAGGTCAACGACAGCGCCACACTGTACACCAAGTCCCTCTACAACATGGTCCTCGCGCGCAACAGCTCCGAGATCCAGGCTGTCGGCCTTCTTTCACAATCCACATGGTGGGAAGTAAGCAAGAGACTGGCTCAAGGCTTCAACTTCTTCCGCGACCCACAGGCCATGGGAGCGATAGTCTTGAATCGGAGACCATACTGCTACCAGTGTGCCAAGGAGGGGGTGATATTGGATGAGAATATGTGTGGAGTGCAGGGTAGAGATCCCCTGACGATTGAAGACAGTGCCCGCTGGGGCGTGTTCGTGATGTTCGAATGCCAGTGCTCGAAGGATGGCTATGACTATGTCTGAGCTGGTGGTTTGTCAGAAAGGTGAGTGAGGTCTTTGGTCTGGAATGAGGTAAGTCATGTTCTCCCGTCTCGTCTCGTGTTAGCGCTTTTATACACGGTAAGTCGATTGCCTCTGGCAGGCAAAACCTTCGTTGAGACCTTATGCCTACCACTAGACCTCTCCGGAGTCACGTAGATATTGGTCATCTCCTCGTGTGACAAATTTGGAACTGGTTGATGACTGGAATGATTGATTGATCACTCAATTATAGATATTGTCTTGCAGATATTGGCACGATTTGTGCTCAAACCCCTTCAATCCAGCTCATAGCTGACAACGTTAGTCGTCCCATCTCGCTCAATACATTAACATTGGGTGTAACCAGCCCAATCATGCCATATCCCTCCATGCTATGCGTTCATGCAGATCGTTCCGTCATTAGATTCCAACAAATTGTCCAATCAATGCTTATAACCACACCGCCAAGAAGAGCGTTCCAGCGGCCAGCCCAAGTCCGCCTAGATGCAGCCCAACGGACTCCGCTGCGTTTGCCAGGGCCGGTACAACACTTGCGGACGGTCCTGCGCTTGCCGAGGAGCCAGCCGCGGCGCCGACGGTGCTCGTGACTGCTCCGGCTCCGCCTGGATATAGTGTCTCGAACATCGTAGCAGTAACAGCGCCGCCAGGCCCTTCGGTCTCGATCTTGAGGACCATGGCGTCTGGGGAGAGGGAGACTATATAGACTTTCCCATCCACTGTCACAGTTTCAATGTTGCCAGGTGTGAGAGTCTTGCCGTCGATTACATAGGTACCGCCAGCGTTCATGGCAGTGAATGTCTCGGAGCCGATTGTCAGGGCTGGGGCGTCAGTGATGCCTGCCGCGGCCGCACCCACAAGCGTCGAGGTTTGGCCATCTATGACAACTGCAGTGGCGCCAGATTCGAGAGATACAGTGGTACCGTTGACGATAATAACACCGCCGGGAGTCAAAGTTTGGCCATCGACCACAAAGGTGCCCCCGTTGTTGGCTGTGAACGACTCGCCACCCACAAACAGTACTGGTGCGGCAGTAACGCCATTGTCAAGATATTGCGTCGAGCCGTCCACGACGACAGCCGCCGCACCAGGGGCCAGGGATATGGTCGTCCCATCGGCTACGATGACACCTCCAGGGGTCAACTGCTGTCCGCCGATATTATATGTTGACCCGCCGACAGGTGCAAACACTTTTCCACCAATGGTGAGCGAGGGCGGAGACGTGATCTGAGCAGACGCAGCATTGAAGGTGTGATCGGCCACGACCACAGCTGTCATACCAGGCGCCAGGCTGACTGATGTACCATCAATCTGCGCAACTCCACCCGGAGTCAGAGTTTGGCCTGGTCCTAGCACGAACTGGGTCCGAGAATTTCCGGTGAACGTAGTACCATCCACAACCACCACAGGACGGCCGTCTGGACCTACGCCAACACCATTCTTCTGGCCGTCTACAATAGGTCCGAGGCTGCCAGGACTGCCTGGCGCTGGGGTACCCTGAGGTCCTTGAACACCATGCAGGATGGCTGCCGCGGTAGGATTCGCGGTGGTTTGGAACGTCTCAGCAGCAGACTCCAATATGGATAGTGCGTTGGTGGTAGTGGTAGGTCTGATCGCGCTGAAGATGATGGAGAAGGCTTGACCAATTCGGCCAGGTGTTGTTGTGGTCGGCGGGCTACCACCCTGGGTGGGACTCTGGCCAGGTGGCGGGTTAGGGACATTTGTGGGTCTGCCAGGTTGTGGCGTGTTGGGTGGGTTCGGCTTTTGTGTCGGTTGAGCGGGCTTTGGTGGAGGATTCGGTGGTGTTGGTACTTGGAGTTTAGTCTGCGTCGACTCCACCCGGCCAGTAAACCCAGGAGTCGGTGAAAGCGGATCTGGAGTAGGCGGTGGAATGGGAGGAGTATCAAAGTTAGGAAGGGTCGCCGACGGAGTTTGCAAGACAGTCTCGGTGGTCAATAGTGGCGCGAATCCTGGTCGTGCAGCAGCAAGCACAGCAATCTCGGCAACGATGTCCTGGACAACGAGCGCAACAGTCGGAGCGGCAACCCAAGAACCAGCCTTCGCCTTCGTAGCGTTCACCACACCCAGGAACGCAGGGTTCACATCTCCTGTAACACCAGCTCCAATCAGAGACGAGCCGTTCACGTCCCCGCCGGTATATTCAAACGAGAATGGCTCGGCCATGTCGTATGATAGCGTGACAGTAGCACACCCGACGCTTCCATTGCCATATGTGGCCGGACTCTTGGTCAGGATCTCATACTTGCTGAAGTACACAAATGCCGTGCCTGCCGAATAGGAACCGCCGGCCTGTGGAATTGTGATAGCGGCGGGAGTGGGTGTCACAACGGCATCCGGAGGGTGGCCCCTACCCGTGGTTGCATTGAGCGCATACGCTTTCTGCCCGATGACCGTCGTGCTGGCGGCTACTGGGGTCGGCGCGGCATTGCACTCGTAATCCCATAGTGTCATATTAAAGACAGTATTCCATGTTTCGGTTCCTACGCATGTTGGGGATGCTAACGCAGCATTCAAGTCGAAGGAGGTCGTCGCCGGCAAGAGCGTCCAGCCGACTTGGGAGTCATTCTTGTTGAACTGAATCGAGATCGTGGAGACGATGTTGTATACAGTCCTGGGATACCACCAGTCGAGGGATGCTCCGAGCACGTCAAGTGTCTGGCCCGCGCATGCAGTAACGGCAGGCCTGTGTGGTGCTGTGCCAGTTGGCAATACTACGTCCGTTGAGTTGTACCCAGGGGCTGTTCCGGGACCGACTGGCGAAGGGTTGTAGTGGTATGGTCTGCTCGTGTATGGTGGGACCGACACGGTCGAGTTGCTGGAATATGCTGGCAGTGGCGGCACGGTATTGCTTGGTTGTATGGGTTGAGATGAATTGCTGGTGTCCGCGTAGCTCGTAGCGGCTATGCTGGAAGAACTCGAACTCGAACTCGATGATACACTACTCGACGAAGTGCTGTTGTACGCCGCAGGTTCTATCGAGTTTCCGTACGAACCCTGCGCATGGCACGAGCATGCTAACAGGCCCACGAAGGCCAGTGCCTCGAATCGCATCGTGGTGGCGGTACTTTTAGAAACAAAAGCGAATGTGGGTGTCGAGATGGGACGATATTCAGCTCATCTCACAGCCAAATTACGAACTTTGGTGGGCATGTAGTCGCGCTTAGCGACAAGTCGACAGTAAGCAGAACCGGAACAGAGAAAAGGACGCACGTTGTTGTTGTGGAGCAAGGTTGAGAAAAGAGTTGGACGATGCGTCACCTCCAATGGGCAGAGGTTTGAGCAGGTGGAGAGATCTCAACAGGCGGCCGTAGAGGCTGAGCTGTAGAGGCATCTACAGCGGTATTCCCAGCAGAGCGGAGCATCCGGCCTATAGGTGCACATCATTATAAGGCTCCCTGCAGTTAATCCGCGTGGTCGCGCATATATTGTTGCGGGCTTGCCGAGGGCATCTCGAGGGTAATCAATCACCTCCTGTTTCACGACTCCTCGTCCTCGAATATTGACGCTGAAAAGGCGTGCCTTGCGTCGTGTTCACCCGATGATGTGGTATCTCGAAGCGTCCATCGCGTGCGGTGCCACCACACCCGTACGATGATCCAATTGCCATAAACAGCGATGCGGGGACACAGGTGCGTTAGCGTGGCATGTGCGTTGGCCGAATCAAGGTCTTCTCGGGCCTGAATCGCGATCCTTCTCGCGATTCCGTCCAATAGGTACCCCCCGAAGGCGGAGAGCTACTGGTCGAGACTTTCCACATCGGCAGCTTAGGTTGCATATTCAGTATTGCCACCCTGCAGGACTGCTTAGCTGAACCTACAGCGTTCCAGATAGATGGTAGTGTCAGCTATACGCTGCTGAGACTGGAATGACCACTACATACTTGGCGAACGGAGTTGCTGCCGTTTCGACGGTGGCGGGAAAGTGACAACGGCCAAGAGATCTCGAGTCGTCTGGAGGTCCGCGCCCCACGGAAGGAGTGAAAGAGTTGAGACCAGCGACGGGAGATGCTCACTAGTGATCGTGCCCCGGCCGATCGTTCCTTGGAAACGTGGAAACTCACAGTCAACCCGTGTCTTCAATATGTCCCACTATAATCACGAGGAAATTGATTACTTCCCGCGGACTCCATTGTTATAGGGCCTCCAGGACCAGGATGTTGCCCTGCTAAACCTGCAATCCACCCGACAAATACGAGGTAATAAAGCGGTGCGACTCCACGCACGCGTCCTTCTCGATCTCCCCACCCTGCCGGGCTAACCGCGTCCTAGGGCCAACTCGTGCCACGGTAGGCTTCGCTTGCGCTCGGCTACTTGCGTTCTAGCCGCTTTGCTTCGAAGAAGCAACGAGCGGATGTGGTTTCTGCCGTGCGGACACCCGGACGAAGTGTATTCTGCACGCGGCGCAGGCTGTCCCATGCCTGTCCTCGCATCATTGTCCACCACCACTCTCGTTCTTGGCGCCTGCACCACCTCATCTTTGTAGTAGTCTTCCGCCGACATTGATGAAGGTGGAGCTTGGACGAGTCGTTCGTTATACTGTGGAGAGCATCCTTGTAGCTGGAAAGCCGATGCGAATTCACTGAAGGACTCGATCGCTTAGTCGAGCGCATAACACTCGCTTCTGGACCAAGATTACGTTGAGATGCCTTCACTCTTGAATCAACTACGGCTCCTGCCTACCTCGCTTCTCGCCCTGACAATATCCTACGCTCTCGCCGCAGATGGGGGTTCTAACAACGACCTCAAGCCGATATCTATCTCACCGAGCCAGCAATGGGACGGAATCGACGGCGCCTGGTCCTCTTTCGCGGTCAGATTAGGCACACCATACCAGGACATAAGGACGTTTGTTTCATGGAATGCCTATCAGACTTGGGCTGTAATACCGGAGGGTTGTGAGGCGGCAGCAGACTACGATGCGTGCGCGCAAGCGCGAGGAGGAATATTCAACCAGAGCGCCTCAATGTCGTGGCATGAGCAGGGCCTGTATTCGTTGCGCATCTTGGAGGAGCTTGGGTACAACGGCAATGGCTATTACGGGTTCGACGTCGCTGAGTTGAGCGACAAAGGGCCGACTGTGCAGAATAGCACCGTTGTCGGTTTTGCGCTTGAGGACTTCTACCTCGGTGTGCTCGGCATCAACCCGAAGCCAACAAATTTCAGCGACGACACCAGTGGATCACAGAGCTATATGACACTGCTGAAGCAGCAAGATCATATCCCAAGCATTTCATTTGGCTATACAGCAGGCGCGCAATACAGGGCCGATAATGCCTATGGTTCACTAACGCTTGGTGGCTACGACGAATCCAAGATCATCGCAAACGACATCACCTGGAAGTTCGGTACAGACCCATTCCGCGACATCGTAGTAGCATTACAGTCCGTTCACACGCCTTCAAACGTCGAGTCATCGCCAGTAGCCACCGAGCTGCTACCGGATCCAATTAATGTCTACCTCGATGCGACTGTACCGCAGATCTGGCTTCCGATCGAGTCGTGCTTCGTCTTCGAGTACGAATTCGGTCTCGTGTATGACAACACCACGGAATTGTACCTGGTCAACAACACGCTCCACCAAACGTTGCTGTCACGTAACGCGAGCATCACTTTCCAACTAGCTGTGAGCGGGGAAGGAGGCAACGTTGCCTCAATCGAGCTGCCGTATGCGGCCTTCGACCTCACAGCCAAGGCGCCTTATCAAGGTGTTCAGAACGACACTTTGTACTTCCCACTGAGGCGTGCATCCAACGAGTCGCAGTACACTCTTGGTCGCGCGTTCTTCCAAGAGGCGTATATCGCCGTCGACTACGAGAGCCAGCAGTTCAACGTGTCGCAGCGCAACTGGGATAGCAGCTCTGATCAGCGACTTGTCACTATCCCTGCCTACTCTGCCCGATCATCCTACCCAGGTGTCGCCTCAATGGAAATGTCAAGCTCGGGGGGCCTAACAGGAGGCGCCATTGCAGGCATAGTCGTCGGTGTCATTGCGCTTCTGGTGCTCCTCGGTCTCCTGGCCTTATTCCTCTTCCGCCGCCGCAGCAAGGCCGCCAAGCAACGCGAGCTCGAGAACGAGAAGCTCGGCTCAGCCAGCGAAACCGGCTCCGACCACGGCGGCAGCACGCCTGGCCGCGGCACCGAAAGTATCGTTATCCAGAAAGCCGAGCTTCAAGGTTCTGAGCCGCGCTCCCAACACGACTCCGATGACCACGGCCTCCCCGCCTCTGGCGCACTCTCGTCTAACGATTCCAGCTCACCAAGCGATACCCGCAGCCACCGTACGCCTAATGCTCTCTCCGGCCAAACGTTTATCAACGGCCGCTGGAACGGCGAAGCTTACTCGCCCGTCACCGAACCTGAGGAAGGCACAGGCACGCACTCATCCACTGACTCCTCATCCCGCGGCACTGGCACCGCCAGCCGCACCAGCAACTACGGGACAGGGTCCGGCACGCTCGCGTCTCTCGTCTCCCCGCTCTCGCCCGTGGACTCGCACGAAGGGTTGACTCGACACGAAGCGGACGGCAAAGAACGCCACGTCTACGAGATGGCAGGCTCCATGCCAACTGTCAAGGAGAAGGACGGGCACGAGATGTCCGAGAAGGAGGCACTGGCACACCGTGAGAAGGTGTACAATGGCGTGGAGAACCCGCCGAGCCCTACGGAGGTGAGGACGATGAGCCATGCGGCTACGAGTCGTGAGGCACCGAAGCGCGTGAACCCCGATGAGGTCGTTAGGGCGAACACGGCTGTGGTAGGCGGGCAGGGAATAGGGACCAGGGAACTGTCGCAGGAGGAGAGGGATTTTGGGCTGCATCGGCAGTTTTCGTTTGAAGGACAGAAGAAGGATGAGCGAGAGGGCACGGAGGAGCTGTATAAGTGAGGGACGGGTAATATGTGGGATTCGTGTTGAAGCATGGGCGTTGATGTTAGGCGATGTTGGACTCTGGGATGTGGCTAATGATCTAATGAGTATATGGGTGGGATATGAGATGCCTTGGAGCTGGTTTCTTTGGCCAGATGACATGTAGTTCTTTGGACGCTACTGTGTTGCCTAATATCATGCGTACGATCCGTACATGTCCTTGCCTATTCCCGAAACCTCCTTCGTTTTCATCAACTGTTCCATTGCGACAACAAGTGGCACGTTCAATCCAGCTGGAGTTGCTCTCACGTGCAAAGATCTTCGAGGTCGACGCTGATTGGCTTGGCTGCTGCAGGCACGTGAACCGCGTCGCTCTTACATTTCTACAGCAAACTCTCGTCAACCCCCTCAAACTTCTCCTCCCTCTTCTACACCTCGTCCTCTCGTGTCACACGCCTTGTGCATCAACGACACGATCGGATCCATCACGCTGGCCATTGCACGAGTACGAACGACAAGATAGCAACTTGGCGGACGGTTACACGACAAGAAACAAGCTCGTGAACGAGCGTGACAAGGGCCGTTTGTGAAGGCGCCCGCAGCGCGTCCTTCTGATACTCCACACATCTCCCTCACATACCCCGTCTCCACACCCAACATGGATCGCGCTCAGATCCTCGGTGCTAGTGATGGCTCACCAGATGTCCCCATGATCGACACCCCCGACTATACCGACTCAGAATCACAAGCCACGGGGACGCGCGCTAGCAGCGTAGCTCCAAACGGCGAGGCAGGGCAGATGGATGGCCGCAAGAAGCGGTGGGAGGGCAATCAGCTCCGGAAGAGCATGTTTGGCAAGAAACATGACCGACTAGGCGAGAGCAAAGAGGACGACTCTATCAGACGGTTTCGCTATCTACTCGGTCTGACGGATCTGTTCCGCCATTTCATTGACAGCAACCCGGACCCGAAGATTCGTGGCATCATGGAAGAGATCGACCGCCAAGACCAGGAAGAAGAGGAGAACAAGCTGGCTGGCAACAAGCGTAAGGGAGGTGCAGCAGGTCCCAAGCGGAGACGCACAGAGAAGGAGGAGGATGCCGAGCTCTTACGGCAGGGCAAGTTGGAGGGCAAGGCCGAGCACACCATCTTCCGCGAGAGCCCAAGCTTCATCGATACTGGAGAGATGAGGGACTACCAGGTTGCCGGCCTGAATTGGCTCGTCAGCTTGCACGAGAATGGTATTAGTGGTATACTCGCAGATGAGATGGGTTTGGGCAAGACGCTGCAGACGATCGCGTTCCTGGGCTACCTGCGTTTCATAAGGGGAATAACAGGACCTCATCTTGTCGTGGTGCCCAAGTCGACGCTCGACAACTGGAAGCGCGAGTTCGCCATGTGGATTCCCGAGATCAACATCCTGGTTCTGCAAGGTGCCAAGGAAGAGCGTCATGAGCTGATCAACGAGCGTCTCGTTGACGAGAAGTTCGACGTTTGCATCACCTCCTACGAGATGATCTTGCGCGAGAAGTCACATCTCAAGAAGTTCGCGTGGGAGTACATCATCATCGACGAGGCTCATCGCATCAAGAACGAGGAATCTTCGCTGGCACAGATCATCCGTATTTTCAACTCTCGCAATCGCCTTCTCATCACCGGCACACCACTGCAGAACAACCTCCACGAGCTTTGGGCACTGCTCAACTTCCTCCTGCCAGACGTCTTTGGCGACTCGGAAGCCTTCGACTCGTGGTTCAAGAATCAGGATGCGGACCAAGACACGGTGGTGCAGCAGCTTCATCGTGTGCTACGTCCTTTCCTTCTCCGCCGCGTCAAAGCCGATGTGGAGAAGAGCTTGCTGCCGAAGAAAGAGGTCAACTTGTACGTCGGCATGAGCCCCATGCAAATCAAGTGGTATAAGAATATTCTCGAAAAGGACATCGATGCTGTCAACGGCGCTGCTGGCAACAAGGAGAGCAAGACTCGTCTGTTGAACATCGTCATGCAGCTCCGCAAGTGCTGCAATCATCCATACCTCTTCGATGGAGCGGAGCCGGGCCCTCCATACACGACCGATGAGCACTTGGTTGATAACTCGGCAAAGATGGTCATGCTCGACAAGCTGCTCAAGAAGATGATGGCG
>JAABUL010001604.1_pt1 | contig 41713 bp, 15 predicted proteins | sample 5559151 | NCBI WGS metagenome assembly JAABUL01 (sample SAMN10711876, study PRJNA513368) | rock metagenome | isolation source: Antarctica rocks | place: Antarctica: Victoria Land, Pudding Butte sud | reverse complement strand
TCATTTTTGAATACAAAGCTATAAGAAACATAATTGAAATATAATATTATAATAAACACATTTTGCTTGCAAAATATAGTTTTTAATTTAATTCTCTATAACATCAAACTGTTACGACCATACCTAGAGGTCCTAATGGAGTAGGGCGCCGTGAGGTGATAGATGGTGAGGCAAGCTCACCATAGGCAGCTCACGAGCAAGCAGCTCACTGCGAGCCCTGAGGGCGTGAGCTACTTCACTATATAGAAGGGCCATCTCCCTTAAGAAGATGATCGTGTTCAACTTAGTTACTCAATAGCAATCTATACTAAGAGTTTACCCATACACTGTGCCGTGATACCTTTATATCAATAAGCTCAAACCCTTAGCCCTATATCAGAGGAATCTCTGATCGGGATGTAACACAAACATTATATTATATGCATATTCATTTGACTTTTAGATAGCTTATTCACTGGGGAGATTTTATATAAAATAAGTATTCACACAATTATAAATTAAATAACATATTCAATTAATGCAGCAAAATTTGCTAAAGAAGAGATTCATTGCCATTATTACTGTTACTATCATTGTTATCACTGTTGTTGCTATTATCTAACTTTTCTGCAAAGAGACTATCTGCAACCTGATTACTAAACAAAAAAACGTCAAGATTTTATAAATTACACATATGATACATGTTAGATTAGCATTTTAGTCAATCAAAAGCATCTTATGTGTAATATATTAATAATTTAATGTCATTTTAACTAATTTTTATATAACATTACTTCTTAGGCTAAACGTCGTATTCTAGACGTGTTGAGATCGTAATTGTTGGTTCTTCACCAAAAAACGATAGACGCTTTTAGGTGGGTCACATCTCACTCGCCTTCACCTCTCACCCGCCTAAATTATCAAAATATTATTATCCACCTAACTATTTTAATAGATTATCAATTATGCCATCCGTCGCCTATCTAGTACGCGAAGAACATATCAAACAAACTATCGATACCTTAAACAAAAGGGAATATATCAATGTCGCAAAATGCGCAAGGAAACATGGTGTCAAGCGAAGGACTCTGATCGATCGATAAAAAAAACGACTTTCGAAATTCATTCGTTTTGCATCTAATAAACGACTTACGAAGGCACAAGAGCAAGCAATTATCATCTATATCAAACGAAACAACAAAATAAATCTTTATTTGATCTCGAAGTTTATTATTGTCGTTGCAAATTTCGTGCTTAATTTAGAAGAGTTGCCAATAAGCAAAAACTAAATTATTTGCTTTTTAAAGCGATATTTAAAGCTTTAAAAGCGACGACAACGCTCTATACTTGCAATGCGCAAGAACGCCTTTTATATTAAAGAGCTAAAGATTTATTTTAAGAAATTGAAGCATATTTGCGAGGAATTTGACATTTTATCGACGAACATATAAAACATAGATGAAACAAAATTTCGCATCGATTGCGAAAAATCACGCATAATTATTATGGTGAAGGCAATCTTATTTATAAAGCTATTATTTACAATAGTAGATCTAGACAATCGCGAATATATTACGTCGATAAAGACTATAAGTGTTAACGACGAAACGATTGCGTCTCTAATAATCTTCAAGAGAAGCTCTCTTTTGTATAGATATTTTATTGTCAACAATTTACATCTTTATATAACACTAGACTTTAGCAACTTTGTCTACATTAACAATGATATATTTGAGAATTAAATGCGATATTTTATTAAAAACATTGCTAGAAAGCGTATAGAGAAAAAGATGCTATTGCTATTAGATAATTACGAATTATATCGAATCTTTCGATTTTGAAGTTTTGCAATCGAGTATAAAATTATATTGTTTAAGCTTTTATTTTATTCTACGCATTTGCTTCAATCGTTAGATGTAGATGTCTTTCAAGTCTACAAATAGCATTATGCAAACGTCGTTTATTGAGTCGTTCGCATTAGCAATGTCAAATTTGACAAACTTGACTTTCTAGATGTCTTTCAAAGCTTTTGGAACGAAACGTTTAAACAAGCAACTATTAAATACGTTTGAAGAAAGTGTAAAATAGTGTTATACGTGCTTGATGTAGTTCTAGATCCAATGAAGAAGCGAAAGACTATTAAGAACGAGGCTTATGCAGCAGAAATAGCAAGACGATTTACTACTTTGTTTTCAAAACAGGCAAATAATTGTTTATTGCGTATATCGCAAGGTTCGCAATTAACTTACAAGCATATTTAAGTCTTTCGTGATGATTTTCGCATTAATGAATATTGCAAAGTTAACTACAAACATTGACAATTGCTTAAGTTTCTTAAGATTGTTGACAAACAAATCTATACTCTATCTATTTATATCGAGAAGTTCGATCGATGCATTAAGGCCTTCGCAAAGTAAAAGAATTGTAAAAGATATTTTTAAACTATTAATACTACAAGCGAATTAATAATTGTAGAAGATCTACGTATTTTATATTTACAAAGACTTAATAAGAAGCTCGCAAAAATTAATCGCAAAGCTAAACATAAAACTAATAAAGTTATTAAAGAGATTGCTTTTAATGCGCAAGTTAAACAAGTTATAGAGTCGACGAAGCTTATAGAAGTACAAAGTGCTGCATCGCTTACAAAGACAAAGACTACTTGTCTACGTCAACTAGCTTACAATATTAGAATACAAGTAAAGGCTAATCAAGAAATTGTAGATGTAGAGAACGTTATCGTCGCAAACAATATTAATACAAAGATTTTACAAGAGACAAGCAAAGCTTTAAATGCCATATAGAATCAAGAATTCTCTATAGAAGGCAACAACGACAACTATATTAATTTATATTACTCTTTAAACGAGTACGACTTCGCCTCGACGTATAGACTTCAAAGATATCGCTATATAGAACAACGCAATGTTTTAGAACAACTATTATTCGATGTAAATAATAAGAAAAAGAAGAAAAAGATAAATAACTAAATGCGCCTAAGAGAAGAATCTAGAAATACCTTGTTTTTAGATCTAATTTGTAGATCGTTCTCTAGAGTCTTTTGCATACATTTAATTATTCTTATAGATACTTAGAATCAATCGTCTAAATGCGCGTTTGCTTATTTTTCCAATTCGTGGTAATTATTTTCTCAAAAGGGTGTTTTTTGACCTCGGAGAACTGCCTCCCTCGCCATCCAAAATTCCACCATTTCTCTTCTAATTGATTAACCTACTATAGATGATTTATAGAGCACTCTCAAGACTTTCATTTGACGCTTTGTTTACATAATTTGGACATGTAACAATAAAGTTATACTAGATATTAGAAAGACGTCCTAATTTAGGCAAGTAAGAAGTGGAGGCGGATAAGATGTGACCCACCTAAAAGCGCCTGCCGTTTTTTGGTGGGGGACCGACGGTTACTCGCGAACCTCAATTTGCCGCTAAGGTTGTTCAATGCCCGGACTTTTTGAACTCTGCCCCGCGCCGATAGCATGGGTGTTGTCATTGACCCCTGCACTTATGAGTGATGACTGCCCAGTACGAGAGGATCCTGAGCCTACGCGTAAAAGATGAAGGTGCTCAACAGTTCCCGGCTAGGACGCATTCCCGATTCCAACTCTACCTGAGCTTTACGCAATGATCCCCATAATCCCCGATCCCTTGATACATATACATATGGAACTTTCCAGCTCCAAGCAGGGGGCCCCGCACACACAAACTTTGAGGATGATTGATCACGAACTGACCAAGCCCACCACCAACACCACCCCAACCCCGGTGTGGGACGCTGTCTCGCAATGGACTTCAGTCACAAATCCGGACTGGGAGTACTGGTGGCAGCTCACCGGTCCACACATCTCCCATATGATGGTGGCGGCCGGCTACCCACTCGAGGCACAGTATAACGCACTGATCTTTCATTATCATTGGATTGTAAGCTTCAATCCCTGTAGGGAGTCCCGGTGGCTTTGTTTGACTGACCATCAAGGCTCCCTACTTGGGTCCAGCGCCCGGAGACTCTAGCCGGCCCAAATGGAAGTCTCTACTCGGCAACGAGGGTTCTCCGATCGAGTACTCGTGGAAATGGAACACGGCCAAGGGCAAGCCAGATGTCCGCTACTGCATTGAAGCCATCGGTCCATACGCGGGCCGCGCTTTGGATCCCCTGAACCAGGACGGTTCCCTCGAATTACTCCACCGACTCGAGGAAGTCGTGCCGACAGTTGATCTGACCTGGACCAACCATTTTATTGCGACCCTTTTCGACCACAACCGCGGTAAATATGCAGCAGAAGCTGAAAGTGGTGCCCAGTTCACCAGTACCATTTTTATTGCGCCCGAGTGGCTCGAAACCGGTTTCAATATCAAAACGTATTTCCTACCTCGTCTCCTGGGCGGGACTGTCAACGCAAAGGGCCTTACTCTCGCACAATGGGAGGAATCCTTCAGCCAGTTAGACCCTACCAACGAGGCCCGTCAACTCATGTCCGATTTCCTGGCCAATGACCCGGTGGGGCAGTCTCTCACTCCTTAGTAAGTTTATAGCACTGTACAATCAGCAGCGAAATGATTACTGAGCGCATTGTCTCAATACAGCATGCTTGCAGTTGATAACGTGAAGCCGTCCCAGTCGCGTCTCAAGCTCTACTTCATTGCATCGCAGAGCAGCTTCGCTAGTGTGCGCCGCATCATGACTGTGGGTGGCCGAAAGCCAGTTCTCGAGGAGCATCTCCAGGAGCTGCGCTCCCTCATCTGCACCGTCTCGGGTCTTGACCCAGACTTCCTGGAAGACCAGGAAACGCCGTTCACCAGTAGTCACTACACCTCCGCGACTAAAGACAACTTTGGCGAGCTGCCGGAGATTCTCCATAGCTACATCTACTATTTTGATATCGCCCCCGGCAAGTCCATCCCAGATATCAAATTCTACACCCCCGTTCGCGGCTATGGTCCCAATGACCGCGAGTTGGCAGAGAACCTGATAGACTGGATGGAGGCACGCGGCCGTGGTAATTACGCACGGGAGTATCCCAAGGTGCTAGAGCATCTGAACCAGCATCGTAGACTTGAAGACGGCAAAGGTGCCCACATTTACATTAGTGCTCTGATCAAGAAAGATGGGGAATTGGATATTACCTCGTATCTCGGGGCCGAAGCAGTGGACCCTTCGCGGCGGGTGCCACGCCGGAGGAGAGGTACGCGCCGGCGGAGCGATAGCTGCTGAGCTGCCAATACATTTTTTAACAGTCTGGACATTTTGTCTTATAGGGTAGATGCTGCAGGAGGGCCAAAACCTGAATTGTGGTCTTTGACTAGTTCTACGACAATATTTAGAGCATCGTGTAGGCGTTTGGAACTGGTTCCGGCATATACAGTCACCAAATCATCCATCTGACGAGAAACCGAAAATAAGAACCCGACCTGATCAACAACCGATGCTCACCGTCTGGCCGCGTATAACAAAACAGGCAGGACGGAATTCCGGCGGTAGCCAAAGAATATTCTGACCATTACGGGTGATCCAAGAATTATCCGTGCTGAACCCGTAGCCGTACTTGATATCTCGGTTTTTGACGATTGGACTTTCGGCCGTCGCAGTAGTAGCGGTGGTGGCAACGGGTGAAGCATCCAATTTCACTATGAGGGAGCGATATGAGGCATTCACCTTGATGCGCAAACCATGAGAGCATAGCGACAAGTCAATAGGATCGAATGATGGATCACAATATATTGTGCTGGGGTGAAGCGTCTGAATGCATTCACCTGTGGTTGTATCCTAGATCTTGACAGTCTGATCGGCTGAGTCTGATGCAAGTCGCTCATCAGTTGCTGAGAAGGCTACTGACTTGATTAAACCATCATGACCCTGAAGTGTCTGTACGCACTCGCCTGTCGCGGTATCTCAGATTTTGATAGTGCGATTGTTTGAGCCTAGTGCGATTGTTTGAGCCTGATGCGAGTTGCTCACCTGTTGCCGAAAAGGCTAACGAGCTGACTTTATCACCGTGGTCCTCAACTATTTGTTAATATTCAGCCACTGTTGTATCTTAGATCTTGATTGTATTATTGTAGGAACCTGACGGACTATGTGCCCAGCCAAGACATGGTGGCCGATGGATTGACCAAGCCATTGTCTCAACAGAACTTTGAGCGCTTTGTTGGTCAATTGGGACTTGCTGTCAGTGGGAGCCAATGGAGGCAGCGCCACCGAGTGGGAGTGTTGGAAAGCGATGTCTAGCTGCTTGCATTGTCTCACCTAGGTCTAGCGTCAGGGGTTGCCGAGAGACCCATATAGTCTGCCATGCAGACTATATGGACTATTAATCCTACATCCTCTACGCTGACCACGGTCAAGGGCTACGGTGTATGTTCCACTAGATAGGCAGCTTAGCACGAGTATCCTTTACGGAGAATGACACCAAATGTTCTCGGATTACGCTAACATCCCTAGTACAAATTTATGGGTAATATATTATTTAGCGTCGAGAAAGATACAGTCCCCGCCCCAGGTTTACCAGCCCTCCTTATCAACCTCCTACCTCATCCGCTTCCACCTCATCGACTTCCTCCTCATTGACTTCCACCTCATCGTATCGACGACGTACTCCATTTTCATAACAGAAGACTCATCCTTGATCATATCCACGGTCTTTACCCTTTTCAATGACTTGATAAATGGAGGATACAGTCATTCCAGCAGCTGCAGCTATCATTTTCTTCGCAATTCCGGCTTCTGCCAAGGCTAGAACTTGAAATCTCTGAGCCGACGTCGTATTCCTCCTTTATTAGGCATGATTATGGACGATGACAGTGAGAAAGCAGCTTAGGAAGCTGCTGAATGGAGTCAAAGAATAGAAAATTCCCGAGAGACTGTAATCTTTCCCGACGCTATATAATATATTACCTATAAATTTGTACTAGGGATGTTAGCGTAATCCGAGAACATTTGGTGTCATTCTCCGTACACCTTCCAATACTGCAATTGTTAGTCACATAGTTATTTATAACTTTTGTGACTGGCTCAAAATTGTTTCTCACTCTTTATTAAAATAGACCGGCATTCAAAATATTTTCTATTTTTAACTTTTTCTTTTTACTTAAATCTTTCTTTCATTGTCAGTCTGAATTGTTTTCAACAACTCACGCTTCTTTACTGTTTGGCAAATAAATATCAAGATATATCTCTCACAGCTTTGATCTCCTATAAACTTTACAAGCATGTTTTGTGGATGTGGGTTGGCCTTTCAGTGGCCTAAGAAGAAAGCCGATATATCATCGCCCACCTCTCTCGTGAGGTAGATGATTCTTCCAAAGTATCGCAACTCACTCAGATTCATTCATGAGATCCTATGTCTCTCTTCCCATGACTCGTGTCATCCACATCTGTGATCTGCGTCTCAAAGATCCGGCAATCCCATTCCCGAGTCCCCGACCGATCGGCAAAGCAAATTGTGTCGCTCGTTAGCAATTACCATTTCCGGCGCAAACCCCGAATTTCCCGTGCTACATCACCGAGTAATTCCCGAATTGTGCCTCATGAACATAGCGTTCACGGACGGCCAACAGTGGTGTCAGGATCGACCGTGAGACTGGGAAATGGCTTGCGAAACAATCAGCAGTCGTCCTCACCGTATACCCGTCATGGCCCCAACGTTGAGGCTGACCATCGCAAACCTTCATCATGCTCTCTGGTGGCCACTTGTCAAGCTCGTAAAGTTTCACCTGTAGATCAGTGCAACCATGATCAAGTCGGCGCCTCCATCTGATTCGAGCGAGCGGACGCCCCTCAAGGTTATCATTGTCGGTGCGGGTATCGCGGGGCTCAGCCTCGCAAAGGCTCTCGAAAGCGCGCCGTCTTCTATACAGTACACCGTCCTTGAAGCTCGAGACGAGCTCGCACCTCGGCAGGGGGCGGGAATCGCTCTTGCGCCGGGCGGCAGCCGGATTCTTGACCAACTTGGCGTGTACGATGAGTTGGAGGAACAATTAGTCCCAGTTTCCAGCAGCGCTGTTCACGATGGACAGGGACGGATTCTTCTCCCAGCCAGGAGCAATACCGCAGTGCTCGTAGGATCTCGCATGGGTTACCCCTTTGGTTTGGTTGAGCGGCGGAATGTGGTTCGAGCTCTATTTAACAAGCTGTGCCGGAAGAACTGCGTCAAAACAGGCAAAACAGTTGTGCGTATTGAGCACTCACGCCAAGAGTCAAAGCAGATCATGGTCATCTGTACCGACGGGACAATGTACCAGGGGGACTTGGTTGTGGGCGCCGACGGAGTTAGAAGCAAGGTACGCTCCGAGATGTGGGCGGCCGTTGAGCAAGGAATATGTGGGAATTTCGATGTTCAGCGTGAACGACAAGGTGAATTTATTCACATATGCTCTCATGCTACATATGACAACTAAGAGTTCAATAGCTATGACGGCGGAGTATCGGTGTCTGTACGGTATATCCTCCTCTATCCCTGGCTACAACCCAGGATGCAGCGACGACACAGTTGCCAAAGACGTGTCCACCACGGTGGCCACTTCCAAGGGGAAAATCTTCTGGTTTCTGTTCGGCCGGCTATCAAAAGTCTACAAACACGATGAGATCCCACGGTACGGTCAGGTAGAGGCTGCTGAATTTGCCCAGCAACACTCCAAACTCCCTGTCCGAGGGGGTATCACGATGGGAGACCTCTGGAGTCGACGGCAGAATGTGACTTTGGTACCTTTGGAGGAAGCTGACTATGCCCATTGGTCAGCCGGCCGCTTCGTGGTCATAGGGGACGGAGCGCACAAGATGACACCGCAAACAGGGTCCGGTGGTATGCTGGCAATTCAACATGCTGCAGCCTTAGCGAATCTTTTACACAATTTGGACAGTATTCGCCTGGATAAAGAGCCCATTACCACCAGCCAAGTAGAGACTGCCCTAAGTCATTTCGATACAAAAAGCCGACATGTCCGCACCACTGCAACTATTCAAGAAGCGGGATCTCTAACTCGCTTGCAGGCGTTTCGAACCATCGCAGACCGGCTACTTGTCTATCTTCTCTTTCCTCGTGCCGGCGACGCCCGAGCTGACCAGTTATGCGGTGATGCAGTGGGTGCTGAGCGGATTGAGTATCTCCCACTACCCAAGCGTTCACTGATAGGTACCATGCCGTTCAACCCTGAGCATGGGATTGGATGGCACGAAAGCTTATTGAAAAGGGCCTTGTGGGCATCTCCGCTCCTGATACTGGGGTTGGCTGGCTTTATTTCCATTGCTTCGGTAGCCCCTCTTGAAGGGGCCGCTCAGATCCTCGCCACAGGGCTATACCGCTGGAAAGAAGATGGGACCGAGCATGAGGTCTACATCCCGAAGCGATTCTACAAAATCCCCATTGTGAACGAGTTTTCACGTCCGGGGGTAATGCGCTTCATCGTCAGCCGTGCGTTTTTCCGCCTCCAGAATGTTTGTCTTTTTGCAGACTACGGCGTATGGTACGCCATAATGCTTATCGAATCCTCTCGACGTTCCCTTCAACTTACTCTTTTGCAATGGTGAGTTTTGCTTTCTAATCTAGCATGAGCTTGATATCTACTGACACACCGTGCATACAAAGTGCCGTTCTCTGGGGTCTCCTCAACATGAAGGGTATCGCCATTTTCGTCCCAGTGTACTATTTCGCGCATTATATCGCGGGTTCAATGGCGAAATTTGACGCACGGGACATGCGCCTGACAGACCTGAGTTATACGAAAAGCGTCTTGCCAGTCCTTGGGGTCACACATTATGCAACCTTTATCATAGCATATTTTGCCCCAACACCCGAATACCGCCACGCCGCGGCATACTTGTGGGAACTATTCCCGCTCTGGATTTGTATCTTACAAGCCGGCCTGTCTGGAAACGTCTTCCCCAGCACGACTCTCCACGACCGACTCGACAACGTCACTCGGGACCTGCCAACAATCCGAAGAACAATAATCCCTCTTTGTGCCTTCTCCGCAGCCGTCTGGCAATATGCACTTTGGTACGGCGCTTCATCGCCAGTGGACATCTTCATCCCTGTACTCCAGGGCGTGCAGCACCTCGGCTTTGAGCAGCTCTTTGCCGAGACGTTGAAGTGGGATCAGGTTTTTTTTGCATTGCCAAATGTTCTTTGGATTGGACTACTATTCAGCGATATGCGCGCGGCCGGATATATTCACCACGGCTGGCTGAAGCTTGGCTTCTTCGCGGTCGTCCTAACTTTGGTCGGGGGAAATGGTGTCATGCTCGGAATGGCCTGGCTGTACAGGGAAGAGATGCTGGCAACGCGTAGACACCGGGCGGCAGTACTCGAATAGTGAAGGTAGTCGAATGGCTTGAAATCAATGAAGTGGTGTACTTGAAAGCCAACTTGTGGTTTAGTCTGGAGGAGATGGGATGCCTTGTAAGAGTACAGGAGCACTGGGAAACAGATCTGAGGACAATAGCTTGTGGTTAACAAAAGTGGTCTACTCCTTCGACCACTCAGGTGTGTTACAGTCAGTTCCTCTCCCATATGTTTAAGCGATGGAATGCGAAGTAGACCGGATGAAAGACAATAAAGGTCCTACCCTAAACTAGATTCATTTCAAACTCGTACAACTGAAAGCGAGGAATCCAAGAACCTAGTCTTTACACTCTAGAGCTTACACCCGGCATAGTCTGCCGTCCTGTACCCTCCACGACTCACTCCCCACACAGCTCACACACCACAGTTGCCCATCCGGGTCCACCGAATTCTTTACCCGTCTCAATGCGTCATAATTCTCACGACTACCGAAATACGTCTCTTGCCAGTCCGGATCAAACGCGTCACCTTCATTGAAATACGACCCGCTGTTAGGTGCAAACTCCTTTAGCAACCTTCCCGGTCGGTTGGTCACATCTTCAAACACTGCTCTTTCATCACCTTCCGTGGTATCGTCTGGAAAAGTCGTCACGGTGAAGAGCTGCAGGGGCGCAGTGCGCCAAAAGGAGGGGAGTGACGTTCTGTTGAGCTCCGCAGCAGTGGGTGATATTGACAAATGCGGCGAGAAAGGCGATGGCTGGTGGATGGCCAGATGAGCTTGAAACCCGGTGACACTCTCCGATACCAACTGCAGAGTGGTTGCCAGGAAAGAGGTGGGACTTCGAACGCTTGTGGCAACCTCCCATGCCGACTGGATAGTGCTCACCAGGAAAGAGGAGGAGTTGGTGAGAGCGGATCCTGGAATAAGACGTGAAGCCATTGCAATGCCACTCGCAGCTACAACGCCAGGCTCTGTGCGGACCGTGTGATTCCAAGACTGGAACCAGGATGGGTAGAAGGTCAGCGTGGAATTGTACGACACGTAGGCGGCTTGCAAATCCAAATATGAGAGCAGAGGCGCCAGAGCACGCCGTGCCTCAAGCGAGTGATCATCGGTAGATTCGGGAATTATAAGGTTGAGGTTCCAGGATAGAGTCCGTCGGGGAACGAGTGGGGGACGGTCCATGAAAATGTTTCCTGCGAACCCTTGTCTTTTTAGATCCGGAAGGAGACTGTATATCCCGGCAAGTGTATCCCAGAAGCCGACCCCATCGTCGTTATCGTTGGCAACCACGATGATCTGATGGGCTACGGCGCTTGGAGACGGGTAAGCTCTCATTGTGACATGCGTGAGGACGCCGAAAGTCCCACCTCCGCCTCCCCTGATCGCCCAGAATAGATCAGAGTTCTGGCATTCGTTCGTAGTAACAACTTTTCCGTCTGGTGTCACGAGAGTGACTTGCAAGACATTGTCTGAACCTTGTCCGAACAGGTCCGAACAGACTGGTAAGCGGGCCGTGACCACCTGCTGTGAACCAGCCCATAATGCCGACATCCTCGGTGGACCCTCCAACTACGACCACGTTGTGCTCATGTGCAAATTCATATATCTCACGTAGACGGGCACCGGCTCCTAGTGAGATGGCCATATGCTCTGGGTAGGAGGACGGACAAGATTCAGGCCGGAAGCTGTCATGGTATTCGCTCGATCGGTAGTGGTGAGTCCAGATCCTGCAATAAGTCAGAGAGAGAATCATATGTCGTATTATTCGAAGACTCTTACGATATGCTGTCTGGGGCTGTGCTCCGACCTTCTACTGAATGCCCCGTCGACTTGATGTTCAGGCGGATATTCTTTTCTTTGGCAAATCGGACAACTGCCTGGATATCCTCGATATTCGTAGCATTCAAGGAATACACCGGATACCCACCTAATGAGCATGACGGGAAACCTTTTTGGCCTCCATTTGCGTAACCGTTGACGCTGGTCCCGTTCGGGAAAATGGGCGGGCATGGACTCCCTGCCCACTTGGGGAAAGCGATACTAATCGGGTCGTTGGCGTGAAAGCTGGAACTCAGCCACTTCTGCAGAACAAATTTGCATTGTTCCTCGTTATAGTCTTGTTGATCAGGATAGCAAACGGATCCGGGAGGTACGGCACGGATAAGGCGGCCGGAAACTGTGTGATTAAGGGCGTCGAAATCTGCACTCGAAGGCCAACATGCGTCTTTTGGTCTTTAAAAGAGATGGTTACTAAAGCTGTGATCAAATTAGGTTCGAGGTAACTTGCGCATTTGCATTCGGAATAGCCCAGGGCTGGGCCTGCGGACCATGTCCCGGCCGCCAATACCAGTAACGATCCGTAACTGAAAAGGTGCATTGGATGGAAGGTTAACAATTATCCCGGCTTGTGTGGAGTGCCTGATACTTATGGTGATACCAAGCTCCTTTGTCGCATTTATGGCAATACCTATGTGCTTGCAAGGCGACGAGAGTTGTTGCTTGCTATTACCGTGTCGGTGAATAATCTTGTAAGCGTCGGGTAATTAAGACAAAAGAGGTCAGCGAATGGGCCTTGAAGGATGCTTGCCGGGAAAGACCAGGGCATGCCATTTACATGAGTGCACTTCTCGGGCTATGGACCTTAGTGCTTACGAACCGTTTCGACTGCTACGGTAAAAAGCGGCGAAGTCGACTTGATAGTACGATATTAATTATCCAACGTGGACTAGACGATGTTTCAGAGCTGCGGGGGCCAAGTAGATATAAGTGATCAGTTGCACGCTTCGCTTCAATAGATGACTTGTTAAGGCTTTGAAGGAGCTTGTTAGTGCTTCATATCAGAGGTATAGACTGGAACTTCCTGAATAGCAGTCAGTTCAATTGATTCATAGTTCAATTTCAATTGTGTACCTACTACGAAGTACCTTGTATGTTCAATGTCTAGATACATTAATTTCGAAGCAAACTACCGACATTCAGTGATTCTAACAACTCAACTCAACTTAATTCTGGCTCAAAATTGAGTGAGTTAAGAGATGAACAGTAGAATTGAGTTGAGTTGAATTGAGTTGACTGAACTGACCAAATTGAATAACCTTCACTCGTCTGAATGAAGCCTCAGTGCTCTGAGAAGCGCACAATAAGACTCATCACTTTGTTTTCTCTCTCATCAGCGAATGCACTCTGTTTCACAGTCAATTCTTCAAGCACTAAATTGCATCAACCATGGTCTCAAGCAATCTGTTTCTTTGATGACTCGTCGTTAACTTTGCTTGGCTGAATACACGTTTGCATTCAGCCAACATAGCAGGCACGACGATGAGGTCGAATGTCATTTGAGTTAGCTTTGAATAAGTTGTTTGATGATCTCGCCACCAGCTGATGATGTCGTCTGTTGGGACCGTGCCTAGAATCTAACCACACTGCAGCGAGGTAGTGCGTAGCTGGGTAGAATGTTTGATCAATAGAGGTAGCTATAACTAGAATATTAAGAATACAGAAGGAAGCAAAGGGTTCCGAGCTGTATCTATAGTAGGGCGAAACAAAGGGACGAAGTAGGCTAGTACCGGAAGGGCTCGAATAGATGGAATGCCGGCACGCTTCGTAACATCGTCATAGCGTGATGGCAAGATGGTCAAGTACGCTTCATACTCATCATCAGGAATATTCTCAGCTGCATAATAGTTATAAGGGGTGAGTCATGAGTTCAAATCGTTCATCTCATGTGTAACGATTGTCCCTATAACAACACAAGATATATACAGAGATCAAATAGCAATCACTATTACTAGACTGAGGTCTGTAGATAGCTGAGACAATATAATATATATTCATCTACTTACATGAGTTGAGCACGAAGCTTCTATCTAAGGAAACACTGTTCATTATATAGACATAGAAGATTCGTGCGATCGCCTGAGTCGCTGGTCGAACCCGTCGACCCAGACCCTGAATCATGAGAATCGCTCCATGATTCTAATGATTCTATATAGCGAATCATTAGCATGTTGTTACGAGCGTGCTTAGCCCGCGCGCTCTGGAGCGAGCCTAAGGCCCTATCGAGCTTAGCGCTCCCCTTCCCTCTGTACATATAGCCTTCGCACCTTCGTAGACCTCGCTCTTTAGCTTTGAATCCCTCGTTTACCTGGTTCACTATCTTGGTTTACCTGATCTCTATGACTCGCTCTGGCATGGTCCTAACATTATTCAAAGCTCCGTACATACCACACGATAGTGGTTCGCTTTACCTACGCTTGAAAGGAACGGAAGCAAAGCTCTGCCAGCGACGCGTTGCAGAGTTGAATTGACCCTTCGAACTGAGCTCTTGACTGAGCTAGCCATCGAACCGAATCGACCCCTCGACTGAGCTCTTGACTGAGCTCGCCATCGAACTGACCAAGTCCTACCGAACGCGGTAGGCATGAACAGAGAGCGCTATCGAATGCGGTAGACGCGATCGGAACAAGCCCTGCTACAGGCATGTAGTAGGCGGAAACCAGAAGTCGGACCCAGAAATTTCGACAGTATGAACAGAACAAGCCCTGCGAGTGCGAGCGTTGCAGGCACGAACCGACCCTGGATTAATCAAACCCGATTGATCAAACAGTGAGCCTGCTACAAAGGCGCGTCCGATATTGACCTCGTCATTGAGACGATCAATGAACAGAACAAGCAATGCGACGCGTGTAGTAGGTAGGAACCGGAACAGTGAGCCTGCTTCAATGGCACGAACGGAACAAGCGTCATCGAATGCGGTGAGCCTGAACCAGAAGTGAGCCTGCTACAATGGCAAGAGAACGATTGACCTCGCCGACTAAGCCAGTCACTCGATAGTGAGCCTGCTTGAACGGCATCCGAAACCAGATTCAGCAACGGACCATCTTTTATCCGTACCTTCTACGATTTATCTCTATTCACAACATTGACGACGACAGCAAGATGATATGTACTGGGGACAGGATGGAACGTATACTATATGCCTCAAGACAGGGGATGGAACATATACTATATGCCTGAAACCACGAAGATATGAGCTGAAACCCGTCCACCGCTGAATATTTGAAGCTAGATAGAAAGAGTCTGCTTGAATGACAAGGATAGTGAGCCTACTACAATGGCAAGAGAACGATTGACCTCGTCATCGAGCCCGTCACCCGATAGTGAGCCTGCTTGAACGGCACTCGAAGTGAGCCTGCTACAATGGCATGAACGAAACGAGCGCTACCAAATGCGGTAAGCCTGAACCAGAAGTGAGCCTGCTACAATGGCATAGAACGACACGAAGTGACCTCTTAATTGAGCTCGTCATCCAAAGTGAGCCTGCTACAAAGGCAGATAAACGATTGACCTCGTCACCAAGCAAGTCACCCGATAGCTAGCTCGCTTGAAAGGCAAGAACCGACCCTAAGTCGATCAGATCCGATTGATCAGAAGTGAGCCTGCTTGAATGGCACGAATCGAAGACAAGCTCTGCTACATGCGTGTAGTAGGAACGGATCGACAGTGAGCCTGCTTCAATGGCAACCCACCCGATTCAACAACGAACCTTCTCTTATTCGTACCTTCTACGATTTACCTCTATTCACGACATTGACGACAACAGCAAAGATGATATGTACTGCAGACAGGGTAGAACGTATACTATATGCCTCGAGGGGACAGAACATATACTATATGCCTGGAAACACGAAGATATGAGCTGGAACTCGTCCACAATTGAATATTTGAAGCTAGATAGAAAGAGCCTGCTTAAATGACAAGAAAGTGAGCCTACTACAAAGGCAGATAATGATTGATCTCGTCGTCGAGCCAGTCACCCAATAGTGAGCCTGCTACAAGGGCAGATAACGATTGACCTCGTCGTCGAGCCCGTCATTCGAAAGAACAAGCCCTACCGAATGCGATAGGCACGAACGGAACAAGCCCTACTACATGCGTGTAGTAGGCACGAACGGAACAAGCCCTGCTACATGCGTGTAGTAGACACGAACCAAAAGACAACGATTGACCTCATCGACTAAGCTCGTCACCCGATAGTTAGCCTGCTTGAACGGCAACCGAAGTGAGCCTGCTACAATGACATGAAAAGAACAAGCCCTACTATGTAGTAGGCCTGAACCAGAAGTGAGCCTGCTTCAATGACATTCAACAAGAAGGAATAGGCTTGGAACGCCTAATGAAATAAGCTTGAAACGCTCTTCGATATGACAAGAAGGAATAGGCTTGGAACGCCTAATGAAATGAGCTTAAGACGCTCGATGGAATAAGCTTGAAACGTTCGATAAAACGAACAAGAAAGAAAGAAGCTAATTGAAGCAATGAGATCATTGCTTGGCTAAGAGAAGGGAATAATGTTACAAGCGTACTTAGCTCGCACGCTCTAAAGCGAGTTTAAGACTCTATCGAGCTTAGCGTTTCTCTTTTCTCTATATATATAATCTTTGTATCTTCGTAAACCTCGCTCTTTAACTTTGAATTTCTCGTTTATCTAATTTACTATCTTGGTTTACTTGATTTCTATAACTTGCTTTAGCATAATTCTAATATATATAATTGTAATCTTGTAGATTAGAATCTATTATATTCTATTAATTATATTATGCTTAATCTAGCTCTTATTAAGACTAATTGTAGTCTAACATTAGATTCTCTTTACAATTTTTATTCTTAGAAATTATTATTCCTATGCATTCGAATTGTATATTTAAATTATTAAGTTTTATTTTAAAGTATTGTTATCAATTAAAGAAACTAAGAAATAATAATAGTTTAATTATACGTTTTTGCAAGCATTGTTTTAATCGCTTTATAAAATGTTATATCGAAAATAACTTTAATTGTTATATTAAATATATACGTTTAGATTATAAATATAATTTAACTATTTTAGAAATTAAATAAGAATAAGTTTGCAAAGAATATACTTATTTTTGTTTTAAGTTAAGCAAAATCTTAATTAAAGTAACTTAATTGCAATAATAACAAAAATTAATTAAGTTTTATTAAAAGAATATAATATATTAAGAGTTTAAAGATATTAAAGAACTTAAGAAGAATAAACATAAATAAGTTACTTAATTATTTATAAATAATTTTTTTTTAAACGTTAATTTTAAACAACTTAAAGTTTCTTTTAACTTTAATTAATTATTAAGTTTTATATTTAAAATTATTATAAAAGATTTTAACAATTTATAAAATTTTTCTTTAATTCTTAAGTATTCTTAATATATTTATAATTTTTTTACTTAATTAGAAATTAAGATTAATTTTTAATAACTTATTAATTTAAAATATTCTTTACTTTGTATTTAATATTTTAATTCTTTAAATTAATTTTTGAAGATTTTGTTTAAATTAATATATTTAAGTCTACAAACTTTAATAAATAAATATAAAATATTAAATATATTTGCATAAATATTAATAAATTTAATTTATAATTAATTAATTTTTTAGTTTTTAGAATTTTAAATAATTTTAATTTTATATAATTTAATTTATTACTTAATCTTTTTATTTTAATATTTTATCTTAGTAAATAAACTTTATCTTTCTCTTTAATAGTAAATTTTTTATTTTATTTTTATTTATATATAAAGTTATGTATTTATTGAAAAATTATATATTTTTTTGCAATTCTTTGTATAAATGTTGCAATTAACTTATTTATAATATAGTTTTTTAAATTATTTATATAAATTTATGCAATTTCTTAAAAGTCTTTAACTTAAACTTATAATTTGCAAAGAATAATAATATACTAATTACTTTTGTTATTACGCTATTAAAAGTTAATTATGTTATTAATAATAATTGTATTTAGTTATTTTATTTATAATTAATATAATATTTAAAATATTATTTTAATATTTAATTTATTCTTTTTATTTATTTATTTATTTATAAATAATAAATTGTTAACAATTTATAATAAATTTTTAATTAATTTATTAATAACTTTTAGAATTTTAATATAAAGAGTTTATTTTTATTTAAAATTATTTTATTTAATAGTTTATAATTTGTTACAATTATTCTTAAGAATATATATATTAAATCTTTTGTAAATATTACTTTCTTATATAACAAAAAATATTTATATTTAATTAATTTATCTATAATTATTAATATAAAGTTATATATTATTTTAATAACTTTCTCTTTTAAACTTAATAACTTAATTATAAAGTTTAAAGTTATGCTTTTTTAGATATAATTTAATATATTAAAACTTTTCAAAAATTTATAAGATTTATATTAATTATACTTTATTCAAATATATATATTGCACTTTCTTATAATATTTTTTATCTATTTTTTTATCTTAAAGAAATAGTAAATTCTAAATATTCTTTTAATAATTTTACTTAACTTTTAATGTTTATATATTATTAATTTATAATAATCTTTTATTATCTTTTGTTTGCATCTTGTTAAAACATAAATAAAATCTTAAAATATTAGTATTTTATTTGTAACTTTAAAGTTTATATTATTAACAATATTTTTTATAATATTTTGTGTAACTAAGTTTTTTACTAACTTCTACTTTATTTGTTTTTTAAAATCTTTATTGTAGATTTAAAGCATAATTGTATTTTATTTATTATAAATAATAAAATTATTTTAATTTTTTTGCAAAATAATTTAACTTACTTAAGATTTATTTATTATGTAATTTGCTCTTTTACTTAAGATATTAATCTTTAAGTTTTTAAATTTCTTTTAATATTAAATTTGAAAGTTGTATAATAACAACTTTTTTAATTATTTAATTTGTTTTTAATTTAGAACTTTTATAATTATAAAATATAATAAATTTTTATAATTTATATATACTTAAATCTAATATTTAAATTCTTTTAAATACACTTTTTATTGTTTAAAAGAATTAACAATAATTAATAACTTCTTATTATATATCTTATAGTTTAATTTAGTATTTATAAGCTTTTTACTATAAAATGCAATAAAATACAAACATTTCTTATTATTTAATTAATTAATATATACTTTAATAACTTTATTTAATATATTTATCTTAAGTGTAATAAGTTTTTCTAATTTAAACATAATTAATATTAATTGAAAAATAAACAACTTCTTTAACTTCTTAAAAGCTTCTTCTACTTTCTTAGTTTATACAAATAATATATTCTTTCTTGTAAAATTTGTAAATAATAAGATAATTTTAAAATATTTTTTTATAAAACATTTATAAAAGTTTACGAATTCTATAAAGAATTAAATTTTAATTTTTGACTTTAATATTAATTAAGTTGTAACAATTTCTATTTTCTTTAAGTTTATTTTTAAACTTTAAGATATAATTATAAATTTCAAAAACTATACATTCTATATATAAAATTTACTCTTTTTTGACTTAATGCGTAGATTAACTTTCTTTAAAGTTTGTAAAACTTTTTTAATATATTGCATATATTTTTTCTTTATTTTTAAGTATACTAGTATATTATTTAAGTATACTATAATAAATTGATTTAAATAATATTGTAACAAGTTATTTACAAAGATCTAAAATATAATTAAAGCATTAATTAATTTAAAAAATATAATTAAGTATTTATAATATTTTAATTAAGTATAAAAGATTGTCTTTTACTTATTTTTTTCTTTAATTTGTATTTAATTAAATGCTTCAAATATATTAAATTTTGTAAATTATTATACTCTTTGCAATTTATTTTGCAATTTTGCAATAAATAATAATAAATAGCTATTTTTAATTATAATGTTATTTAATGCTTTATAATTAATATATAGTTTTAAACTTTTATTCAATTTTGAAACAAATAAAATTAAATATTTTGCTAATAATTATAATTCTTTAATAAATTCTTTTTATATATTTTTCTTTAAATATTGTTGCAAAGCATTAAGCTTTTTTGCAAACAATAAGTAAATAAATTGTTTTATAAGTTTCTTGTTATTAATAAACTTAATCTTATAATTTTATAATTAATATTTAAATAGTATTTTTTAATTACTTTTTTTAAACAAAATTTTATATTTTTGATATTCTTTAAAGATAATAGCGATAGCAAAATTTTTAAAGTAATTGCTTTTTTAAATCTCTTAACTTCATAACATTTGTGCATTATTAATTCTATTAAACTCTTTGCGCATTTCTTTATTTATTATAATAAGATTTTTTATATATTTTAATATCTTTAATATTAAATACAATTATGTTGTTTTTATATTTAGAAATGCAATTGTCTTATTAATTTAATTAATTATTAAATTAATTGTATAAAGTTATAATATATTTAGAACTATATTATTGTTTAATTGCTTTATAATATTTAAATGCAATCTTTTTTAATAATATTTAAGTCTTAAGTAAATAAATTAAGTCTTTTAATCTATTAATTTATTATTATATTTTATAAATGTTTTATTAAAGTTTTGCAAATTGTAAGATTTCTTCTTCTTTTATATAAAAATTTATGCTTTCTTAATAAATTTTAAAAATATATAATTTTCTATGTAAATATTATTAATAAAAAATTATATTATATAATTATTAATTTTAACTTAGATTTGTAATTGCATTAAATTACTTATAAAAACAATTATTTTTTTAATTTTTAATCTTTAACAAAACTTCTTTAATAATTTATTAATTAAGAAGTTTACTAATTTTTTAAACTAAATACTTATTTCTTAAGTACTTGTTCTATATATTAAAATTAATTTAAATTAACTTTTTTTTGTAAATATTTCTTTAAATTATATAAATCAAATTTTTTTCTAATAATTTGCATTATTTATTTAAGTTTTTTAAGTATATAATTTTTATTTAAAAGTATATAGTTCTCTTGCTTAATAAATTTGATTTTTGTAAATAAATTTTTTATAATTATATTATAATATTAAATACTTTTATACGTTGCAATTGATTTATCTTAAATAGTATTATAAATAGTTTAATAAATTTTATCTTTTATTTGTTGCAATTACTTCAAAAAATCTTTTTTCTTTTGTTAAAAAAGAATATATATTTTATTATATATATTTATAAAGTTTGCTTAATTTATAATCTTTTAAATTTCTTCTTTAATATTAAGATTATTATTTACTTACTTAAGTGTATTTTTTGCTATATTAATAAATTGTTACATAGTTCTTTGAAGTTAATTTTCTTTATAAATTGTTTATTGCATAGTCTTTAAAACATTATTAAATTGTTTTGCATTATTTTTCTTGCTATTAAGAATTTCTAATTTTATAACTATAGTAAACAAACTTTTATTACTATCTTTATTATATATTATTAACTAATAATAAATTGTTACGTAGAATTAATTCTTTTATAAAGATTTTAAGTATTATTTAAAACCTTTCTTATTATTAAGATAAATATTATAGTTGTTCTTGTAATATATTGTTTAAAACATTATATTATAATTGTTCTTCTTAATTTTCTTAACTTTTTTTATAATTGCAAAAAATTTACTTAATTTATTATTAAATTTTAATATATATTTGTTCTTATTTCTAGAATATTTTTTAAAGAAATAACTTACTTTTTTGTAGATATAATATATTTTATTTTGTTAAATTGTCTTATTATAAGTATTTATTAATATCTTTTAAGTTACATTTAACTTTATAGATTAAGAATTATAATATAATTGTTATTATTTCTTCTTGAATTTTTAACTTAATACTATTGATATTAAGAATTCTTTATCTTTCTTTAGATGTTTTTTATATTATTTGTTATTAATAATTATTGCTTTAAATATTATTTTTTGCAAATTAACAAATCTATTAATTTTAGCAATTTTATTCTTAACTTTCTCTTGTAGTCTTTAATAGAATTAATTGATAAGAGTTGCATTATCTTATTTTATATTTATTACTATATGTTGAAAGTTAATTAAATATGTCGTTGCAAAGACTTTCTATTGCAGATTGTGTTATAGATCTACATAGAGCGAATCGTATATAGGTGTATTCTAACTAGGAGTTCAAAGCTAAAGAAGAAAGGAAGATAATGCACGATCGTGTGTTTTACTCACGAAGGCACGCTAGATCGCTAGCGTGTCAACATTAGTCCTATTCTTCTTAACTCTACCTCTACTAGGCTAACCAAGTTCAAAAGAGCGCGACGTGCACATTCGCAATAGATTGTACAACTATGTTACGAGTCGCATGCTAATATATACTAGTCGTCGCGCATCGCTCTTTACAAGATAATTAGACTAATCGTTTTTAGAACCGAAACCCGAATTCTTAGCGCCAAGAGTTGGGTCGGTTCCAAAAGTTGGAACCGAATATACTATATATAGTATACTAGTATACTATATATAGTAATTCGATTCCTTGACGTTTTGGGTCGGTTCCAAAAGTTGGAACCGAAAACCGAAAAACGATTAGTCTAAAGATAATCAAAAAGAGAAGATCTATCGACAAAATCAAGGTAATTAAGATAACTTAACTCTTAAATATCTTAGATTTTAATTAAGATAATTAAGATAATTAAGATCTTAATTATCTTAAACATCTTAAACTTCTAATAAAGAAAAAAATATATAGTTTTCGAACGCAACTTTTTTATAGATCGTGTTTAACTTATTATAGATTTTTACTTATTGTTACTCTAATTTATCGAATCTTTTTTAAGATTTATTAAACATAAAAATTGTCTATAGTTGCAACTCTTATTATCAAATAATTGTTTATATTATTTAAAGACGTCTACAAATCTCTTTAAGAGCACAATCTACTCTAATATCTTCGCAAAAAGTATTAGCGTAATACTTTAAACACTTTAAGAATGTTTGTATTAGATTAACGCGCTTTTATCTCGAACATTAGCTTATTAATATTACGTCAACTATCGATTATAAGAGACAACAAGATCAAAATTAATAAACTTGATATCTATTATAAAGATTGTATCGATTTAAAGAACTAACTTATATAAATAAATATTTATTTTATCTTCTATTTTGTTTTAACAAATTAGAAGACAATTTTTGTATTAACATTTCTTAAAGAAAGAGCTTAACATTAATTTAAGTTAAACTTACAAAAATATTTAAAAAACAATAGCGAAAACTTTTGTGCAATATTTATAGACTTTAACAATTTTAAAAACGAGATACAAAGAATCTTTAAAATATTTAACAAAAAACAAGTTGCGAAAAGAGTAATTTAATATTTAACTTAATAAATTTTTGCAACAAACTACATTGCTAGATTCTAGAAATATATTAATTTAATCAAGTAAAATAATATCGCACTTATAATAATGTTTTAACAAGATCTTAAAAACAATCTAAAGAACAAAATTATATATAATAGAAAAATTCTTAACAATATATTTAATTTTATTAAAGTAGCTATCGATCTTAACAACAAGCTATATAAAAGAGCTATAAAAAAAAATATAATTAATCTCGAAAAAGAGCAAAAATCTTCTTTGAACTAGCAATCGAATATTAGTAGAAAAAATTTTATTTTAATCAAAAGTATAGTAATTTCGATTATTGTAAATTTGCATTTATAAAACTAAATTTTACTTAACAACGTAAAAAAAAGAATTTTAGAAAAAAGCAAAATAACAAATTTTAAAAAACGTACTATTTATATAGCAAATCGAGCTACTTTGCAAGAGATTGTCGATTATAAAACTTAATAAATCGACGACAAATCAATGCTATATTAAGAGAGATACTTAATAGCTAAAACAATATTAGAGAGCAAATTAATACAAAGATAAATACTCTCAAAACTAAATCAAACAACAACTACTATTTAATAAAAAATTTAAATTAGTTATAGAAAGTTCTAGATAAAATATTATTAAATAAGATATTCGCATCTACATAGAAAGTTAATCAAATACTTAATAAAACTATAAGAGCGAAACAATTAAAAATATTATATTTTTATTTAGTAACAAACTTAGATAACAAATATAACTAAAAGAACTTTTACAAATACTTAAATAATATTGCAAAACATTTCGAGACTTTAACTAGTTTATCGAAGAAACAACAAATAAATTAAATTATAAATAAATGCAAAAAAGCGCTAAAAAGCGACACTACTATAAAAAAAGAAATTTTCGATAAAATTAAACAACAACTAAGCAATATAAGTCTATCTTAAAAAAAAATAAAAAAGCAAAGAAATATACAATACTTAGTTAAACAAAATATTATAACAACTTATATTAAATTTATTTAAAAGACAAAAAAGAAATTAATTAATTTTCTAGAAAGTCGAAATTATTAATCTAGCATAAAAAGAAAGCTTAGCGCAAATAAACGCTTAAAATAGAAGTTGCAATATTAGAACAAAAAAAAGTTCAAATTTTTTAATAAAGAATATATTAAAGAAATGCAATATATTAGCTTAATAGTAGCAACTAAACTTAATAGTATATGTACAATATTTTATTATATTAGTTAAGATCAATAATTGTTAACTTATTGCAATAATCGATTTTAATACAATAGATAATTTTATAATTAGAGCTTTTGTTAAAAGAGAAAGATACTTTATTTAAAAGAAATCTAACATATACAATCTAGTAATTGTAGATAAAAATTTATTACTTAACAAGAATAAAAGAGTAAATAAAGAAACAAAATTACTATCGATAGCTATTTAGCAATACTACGAGAAACTAATCTTTAATATAGTAAGAATAGTTACTTATAATATTGTTCTAGAAATATCTTAATTAAAGCAATACAATTTAGAAGTTAATTAAAATATATAAGTACTTAGATTTGCGCAATATAATTACGTAATTTATATTTAATCTACGCATCAATAACGTTTAATAATAGATAAAAAAACAAATCGAAAATCGATTGCAAGAAACAAACTTGTATTTTTGCAAAAAAACAATCTAATAGAGTTTAACTTAATATATACTAACAAAGATTAGTTAAACTATAAGATTAAAGTAAGTAAAGAAAATTACAAATTTTTTGAAAATCTTAAACTATCTAATATAGCAAAGAAATCGCTAAAGTATATATTACAAATATACAACAATTAAAAGCATCTATTTTAAAAAGAGAAAATAACAAAGATTTTTTCTAAACATTAATTGTAAAATTACAAAATTAGATTTAAATTAGACAAGCAATTTACGTTTAAATTTATATATGCTCTATTTAAGAAGAAGCTCGAAGTATTTCGCGAATATTTAACAAAAAACAAAAAGAAAAAATTTATTAAAAAATCTCAATTATAGATAGAATATTCGATTCTCTTTGTATTAAAGAAGAATAGAATTTTTTGTCTATATATTGATTATCGAAAGCTAAATAATATTACAATTAAGAATTAATATCTACTATTTAATATTAGCAAGCTTTAGAATTAACTATTTGAAGCAAAGTACTTTATCAAATTGAATCTACAAAAAGTATACAACTAAATTAGAATAAAGACAAAAAAAGAGTAGAAGATAGTCTTTTGCACACAATATAGATTATACGAATACACGATAATATTGTTCGAATTTACAAACGTCTTGGCAACGTATCAAAAAATAATTAATAATATACTACAACAATATTTGAATCGATTTGTTATAGCATACTTGAACAATATTATAATTTACTCAAAAATCTTAAAAGAATATGTTAGTTATATCTTCAAAGTATTAGAATATCTAAATATAAGAAACTTACATCTTAAGTTATAGACTAATTGTTCGGATCGGGTCGATTCCAAAAGTCGGAATCGAAAACCAAGCTATTAATAAACGTTACTATATATAGTAGTTTTTCTCGGGTCGATTTCAATAATTGGAATCGAAACCCGAATCTTGACACGATCACGTAATAAATTCGGTTTCTAGCGATCAGTCTATTAAGTCAAAGAAATACAAATTCTATCGAGAGAAAGTTAACTTTCTCGAATTTGTTGTTGAACAACATAAAGTATACATAAATCTCGAAAAGCTACAAGCAATTAGAGAATAAAAATTATCGACAAATATTAAGAAAGTACAATCTTTTCTAAATTTTATAAACTACAACAAGAAGTTTATTAAAAACTATTTAGTAAACGCGATATTACTAACAAATTTTACAAAGAAGAATACGTTATAGTTATAGAAATTTGTAGAAGAGAAATTATTTTAAAATCTTAAGCTAAAATACTGGAAAAAATTAGTATTAAAGATATATAATTCGCAATTGTTAAATAGAATTAAAATTGACATATTAAATTTAATTATCGATACATACTTTAGTCAAAGATATAAAGATATATAGCATTTAGTAGCATATCTTTCGAGAAAACTTTTGTTAGTCGAACAAAACTATAATATTTACAATAAAAAACTACTTGCTATAGTAGTCTTCTTAAAATTATAAAGAGTATACATAAAAAAATTGTCAAAATTTACAATTCTTACAAATTACAAGAATCTTGTGCACTTTACTACTATAAAATAGCTAAATAGAAAACAAGTATAATAATTAGAAAGACTTAAACAATACAAGTTCAAAATATAGTATATTTTAGACAAAAATAACAATAGAGTAGACGCACTTAACAAAAAAAGTAATTATATAGAAACAAAGAAATTGTTTAACTATAATATATTTAAAATTAACAAAAACAAATTATTATTAGCAAACAAATACAAGCTAAACGCTATATTACAAATATTTCGAGACAATACAAAAGAGTTTTTAATAGAAAAAGAAAAACTTCAAATATTTATCGACAAGATCAACAAATATATAAAAGAACATTATAACAAATTATTGCAAAAGCACTTAAAAGTAACAAAAATTCTTTAGCTTTTATGTTAATATTGTTAGTTTCTATAGATAAGACAAGTTGTCGAGACATATATTAAACAATATCTTAATTGTTAGCAAAACAAATATAATACGCATGCGAGCTATAGCAAAATTTAATATTAAGAACTATCTAAATTGTTATAAAATAAAATTACGATAAACTTTATTATTAAGTTGTCTAAGTTGACGAATTTAGTAATTGAAAACAAATATAATTTGATACTAATAATAGTTGATAAGCTTATCAAGTACTTATATATTATTGCATGCAAAGAAAAATTTATTGCAAAACAATTAAAATATATTATATTAAATCGACTTATATAATATTACGATATACTTAAGAGATTAACTAGTAACAAAGACAAGCTCTTTACGTCTAACTATTAAAAGACGTTTCTCCCAATATTAGATACAAGACTTCAAATATCTATTGTCTATTATTCGATTACAAATAATTAAATAGAACAAACAAATTAGAGTCTTAAGCAATATCTAAGATACTATATCAACAATACTTATAGCAATTAAATATTACTTTTATCTATAGCACAACTAGCACTTAATGCAAAGATTTCGAATATTACTAAGATAACTTTATTCTTTGTTAACTATAGCAAGAAATTAAATCTTTTTAAAAAAGAGCGTAAATATCTATCAACGCAATTAGCTATCAAAAAAATAGAAATATTAAAAAAAATATATGACAATATCTTAAAGATACAAAAAAAGTCGATCAAATATTAAAATAAGAAACGAAAAATAGCATCTTAGTTAAAAGAGAGAAATAAAGTATATCTTCTTACAAAAAATCTTAGAACAAGAAAGCTAAACAAGAAATTAAATTATATCAAAGTCGAATCGTTTCTTGTTAAGAAAACTAAAAGATTAGTCAACTACAAACTTAACTTACTTAAAAACGTCAAAGTATTTCTAGTATTTTATATTTTATTGTTGAAATTAACAAATTTAATTACGTTTTTATAGAATATCTTTTATTTTTATTTATAGAAAGAGAAACAATTTAAGATTAAGAAAATTTTATAACAAAAAGATTAAAAGTATCTTATTAAGTAAAAAGAATATTTTATTTTTGAGAATACATAAAAGTTACTTAAGAATTTAAAGAATTGCTTTGATAAGTTGCGACAATTTTGTCAACAATAAAGTTATTTATAAGAGAAGACAAAGCATTAGAAGACAAGAAAGCAAACAAAGATAAATCGATACTTATATCGAATAGAGCTTCGAGTATCTTCTTAGCATTTTTGATTTCTTTTTTATCTTTTTCGATTTCTAGAATATTTTTCGATTCGACATTATTTATATCTTTTAAACAACAAAGTTAATATTTTTTTTGTTTCGTCTTACGCGCAATTCTTAGACGCAATTTTGTTGTTTTATTATTTAGCTTTTTAGTCTTCTTTATAATTTTATCTATTTTTTAATAGTTAGAAGCCAAATTACATTTTCGATTCTTTCGATAACATTTCTTACACTTAAGATATTCTTGATTTATTCGACAAAATATATTAAACGATACACAAGCTCAACAAGGACGCATTAAGATAGAAACGTATTTATAGCAATAATTAGCAATCGAATTACGACGTTGTTTAATAATTAGCTTTGTTAACATAATAAAGAAAGAATAAATAATTTCGAAACAAATATTTTTGAAGAGAAAAGATAGTATTACAAGTCGCGTGCTAATATGTACTAGCTATTGCGTATTGCTTTTTACAAAATAATTAAAAAGAAAAGATTTGTCGACAAAATTAAGATAATTAAAATAGCTTAATTCTTAAATATTTTAAATTCTAATTAAGATAATTAAAGTAATTAAGATCTTAACTATTTTAGACACCTTAAACTTTTAATAAAGAAAAAGATATATAACTTTTGAACGCAATTTTCTTATAGATTGTGTTTAACTTATTATAGATTTTTACTTATTGTTACTTTAATTTATCGAATCTCTCTTAAGATTTATTGAATATAGAAATTGTCTATAGTTGCAACTCTTGTTATCAAGTAATTGCTTGCATTGCCTAAAGATGTTTACAAATCTCTTCAAGAGCACAATCTATTCTAATACCTTCGCAGGAAGTACTAGCGTAACAAATTGTTATTCTATTGTACATTTCTTGTCAATGTCTTTAAATACTCTTCTTAAATGTACTTTGAACATCTTGAAACTATCAAATATTATATTAGTTTTCTTCTTATAATTTGCTAATTTCTTCTATAAATAATTATTTAGATAGTAATAAAATCATGTAAATATATTGTTTCTTAAATAAATCAATGCAAAGAATACTTTGTTTTTAATAAATATAAATTGAGATAAATATTGTTTGATATATAACTTTATTTATATAAGATATGCTTCAAGCTTGTTTTAATTATTATAATATAAATTTAATGTTAAGATTCTAATTTTATCTACGTTGAAGATGCTAACTCTTTAATTAAATAATATTTATTTTGATTAATTGAATAATGTTTAATCTAATGTAAACATAATTGAAAGAAATAAACATCTCTAATATTTTATAAAAGAGTAATGCTCAAAGTGTAATAATTGTTTCTTTAACAACACAAGATATAAACAAAGAGAGTAATAAACTTTATTATAAGACTACAATCTATATATAGTTAAAACAATAAAAATTGTACTATATTAACTATTACATAAGTTAAGCATAAAGCTTTTATTCTAAAAAATAACTCTTATTATATAAATATAAAAGAATTATGCAATTATTTGAGTTGTTAATTAATCTTATTGACTTAAACTTTGAATTATAAAAGTCACTTTATAATCTTAATAATTTTTATATCCTAAATTATTAGCATATAATTATAATTTCATCAATTAAAGTTTATTGTGCTTCTAATTATATTATGCTCAAGCATTATTCTTATCTTAAGCTAGATTATAGTTTAACAAACAAAGCATAATAAACTCTAATCTACAAGATTATAGTTATATACTAATAATTCGCTATATAAAATTACTAAAATTATAAAGTAACTTTTATAATTTAGAGTCTAAGTCAATAAGTTTAATCAATAACTTAGATAATTGCATAAATCTTTTATGTTTATATAATAAACAGTATTTTCTTAGATAAAAGCTTTATGCTTAACTTATGTAAGTAAATAAATATATATTACATTGTTTTAGTTATTTATAGATCTTAGTTTAGTAATAGTAATTACTATTTAATCTTTATATATATCTTGTGTTGTTATAGAAACAATTGTTACACTTTAAGCATTACTTTATTATAAAATATCAAACACGTTTATTTCTTTTAATTATGTTTAATTAGTTAAAACAAGTAATACTTAATTAAAGTGCAAGCATCTTTAGCGCAAATAAGATCAACATCTTAATATTAAATTTGTATTATAACAATTGAAACAAGTTTAAAGCATACTTAATACAAATAAAGCTATACATTAAATAACACTTATTTTAGTTTAAATTTATTAAGAACAAAGTATTCTTTGCATTAATTTACTTAAGAAACAATGCATTTACATAATTTTATCACTATTTAACAAATTATCTACAAAAGAAATAAAAGAAATAAAAAGAGAAAATCAATATAATATTTTATAATATCAAGATGTTTAAAGTATATTTAAGAAAAGTATTTAAAGACGTTAACAAAAAATATATAGCAAAACAACAATTGTACAATTTATAATAGAAAGTCTTTGCAATAATATATTTAATTAACTTTTAATATATAATAATAAATATAAAATGAAATAATGCAACTTTTATTAGTTAGTTCTATCAAAAACTATGAAAAAAAGTTAAGAATAAAATTATTAAAATTAATAAATTTGTTAATTTGCAAAAAATAATATTTAAAGCAATAATTATTGATAACAAACAATGCAAAAAATATCTAAAAAAAGATAAAAAACTCTTAATATCAATAGTATTAAGTTGTAAATCTAAGAAAAAATAATAATAATTATACTATAATTCTTAGTTTATAAAGTTAAACATAACTTAAAAGATATTAATAAATACTTATAATAAAATAGTTTAACAAAGCAAAACATATTATATTTGCAAAAAAATAAATTATTTCTTTAAAGAATATTCTAAAAATATAAACAAATATACATTAAAATTTAATAATAAATTAAGTAAGTTTTTTACAACAACAAAAGAAATCAAAGAAATTAAAAAAAACAATTATAATATAATGTTTTAAACAATATGCTACAAAAACAATTATAACATTTATCTTAATAATATTTTTTTTTTAAATAATACTTAAAATTTTTATAAAAGAATTAATTTTATATAACAATTTATTAATAATTGATAATATATAATAAAGATAATAATAAAAGTTTATTTACTATAATTATAAAATTGAAGATTTTTAACAATAAAAAAAATAATGCAAAACAACTTAATAACACTTTAAAAACTATACAATAAGCAATTTATAAAGAAAATCAACTTTAGAAAACTATACAACAATTTATTAATACAACAAAAAATACACTTAAGCAAAAAAATAATAATCTTAATATTAAAGAAAAAATTCAAAAAATTATAAATTAAGTAAACTTCATAAATATATACAATAAAATATACATTTTTTTTTAACAAAAGAAATTTTTTTTTTAAAGTAATTGCAACAAATAAAGAATAAAATTTATTAAATTATTTATAATATTATTTAAAATAAATTAATTGTAACGTATAAAAGTATTTGATATTATAACATAGTTATAAAAAACTTATTTATAGAAATTAAGTTTATTAAGCAAAAAAGTTATACACTTTTGAATAAAAATTACATATTTAAAGAACTTAAACAAATAATATAAGTTATTAGAGAAAGATTTAATCTATGCAATTCAAAAAAGCATTTATAAAAAAAATTAAATTAAATTGATTTTAGTATATAGAACAAGTACTTAAAAAGTAGGCATTTAATTTAAAAAACTAGTAAACTTCTTAGTTAATAAATTATTAAAGAAGTTTTGTTAAAAGTTAAAAATTAAAAGAACAATTATTTTTATAAATAATTTAATGCAATTATAAGTCTAAGTTAAAATTAATAATTATATAGCACAACTTTTTATTAATAGTAATTGCATAAAGAATTATATATCTTTAAAATTTGTTAAGAAAGCATAAATATTTATATAAAAAAAGATAAAATCTTATAATTTGCAAAACTTTGATAAAACATTTATAAAATACAATAATAAATTAATAAATTAAGAAATTTAACTTATTTACTTAAGACTTGAACGTTATTGAAAAAAATTATATTTAAATGTTATAAAGCAATTAGACAATAATATAGTTTTAAATATATTATAACTTTATATAATTAATTCTATAATTAATTAAGTTAATAAAACAATTGCATTTCTAGATACAAAAATAACATAATTGCACTTAATATTAAAAACATTAAAAAATGTAAAAATTTTTATTATAATAAGCAAAGAAATATACAAAGAGTTTAATAGAATTAATAATACATAGATGTTATAAAATTAAAAGATTTAAAAAAGCAATTATTTTAAGAATTTTGCTATTGCTATTATTTTTAAAGAATATTAAAAATATAAAATTCTATTTAAGAAAAATAATAATTAGAAAACATTACTTAAACATTAATTATAAAATCACAAAATTAAACTTATTAATAACAAGAAACTTATAAAACAACTTATTTACTTATTGTTTGCAAAAAAGTTCAACGCTTTGCAACAATATCTAAAGAAGAATATACAAAAAAAATTTATCAAAAAATTATAATTATTAATAGAATATTTAATTCTATTTATTTTAAAATTGAATAAAAGTTTAAAACTATATGTTAATTATAAAGCATTAAATAATATTATAATTAAAAACAATTATTTATTATTGCTTATTATAGAATTGCAAAATAAATTGTAAAAAGCATAGTAATTTACAAAATTTAATATATTTAAGATGTTCAATTAAATATAAATTAAAGAAGAAAATAAGTAAAAGATAGTTTTTTATACTTAACTAAAACATTATAAGTATTTAATTATGTTTTTTGAATTAATTAATGCTTTAATCATGTTTTAGACTTTTGTAAATAACATATTACAATATTATTTAAATTAGTTTATTATAATATATTTAAACAACATACTAATATATATTTAAAAATAAAAGAGAAATATGTGCAATATATTAAGAAAGTTCTACAAACTTTAAAGAAAGTTGATCTACATATTAAGTTAAAAAAAAGTAAAATTTATGTACAAAATATACAATTTTTGAGATTTATAATTATGTTTTAAAGTTTAAGAATAAATTTAAAGAAAATAAAAGCTATTATAACTTAATTAATATTAAAGTCAAAGATTAAAGTTTAATTCTTTTTAGAATTTATAAACTTTTATAAATACTTTATAGAAAGATATTTTAGAATTATTTTATTACTTATAAATTTTATAAAAAAGAATATATTATTTATATAAATTAAAAAAGCAAAAAAAGCTTTTAAGAAATTGAAGAAGTTATTTATTTTTTAGTTAGTATTAATTATGTTTGAATTAAAAAAACTTATTATACTTAAGATAAATACATTAGACAAAGTTATTAAAGTATATATTAATTAATCAAATAATAAAAGACATTTGCATCTTATTGCATTTTATAGTAAAAAGTTTATAAACGCTAAATTGAACTATAAGATATATAATAAAAAGCTATTAATTATTGTTAACTCTTTTAAACAATAAAGAATGTATTTAAAAAAATTTAAATATCAAATTCAAATATATATAAATTATAAAAATCTATTATACTTTATAATTTTAAAAATTCTAAATTGAAGACAAATTAAATAATTAAAAAAGTTATTATTATACAACTTTTAAATTTAGTATTAAAAGAAATTTAAAAACTTAAAGATTAATATCTTAAGTAGAAAAGCAAATTATATAACAAATAAATCTTAAATAAGTTAAATTATTTTGCAAAAGAATTAAGATAATTTTATTATTTACAATAAATAAAATATAGCTATACTATAAATTTACAACAAAGATTTTAAAAAATAAATAAAATAAAAGTTAGTAAAGAATTTAGTTACGCAAAATATTATAAAAAATATTATTAATAACATAAATTTTAAAGTTATTAATAAAATATTAATATTTTAAGATCTTATTTATATTTTAACAAAATGTAGACAAGAGATAATAAATAATTATTATTAATTAATAATACATAAATATCAAGAATTAAATAAAATTATTAAAAGAATATTTAAAATTTACTATTTTTTTAAAATAAGAAAATAGATAAAAGATATTATAAGAAAGTGCAATATATACATTTATATAAAGTATAATCAACACAAATCTTATAAACTCTTAAAGAGTCTTAGCACATTAAATTATGTTTAAAAGAGCATAACTTTGAACTTTATAATTAAACTATTAAGTTTAAGAGAAAAAATTATCAAAGTAATATATAACTTTATATTGATAATTATAAATAAATTAATCAAGTATAAGTATTTCTTGTTATACAAGAAAGCAACATTTATAGAAGATTTAATATACATGTTTTTAAGAATAATTGTAGTAAATTATAAACTACTAAATAAGATAATTTTGAATAGAAACAAGCTCTTCACATTGAAATTCTAAAAGTTGTTGATAAATTAACTAAAAATTTATTATAAGTTATCAATAGCTTATTATTTGCAAATAAATAAACAAATAAAAAGAATAAATTAAACACTAAAATAGTATCTTAAATGCTATATTAACTATAGATAGAATAACTAAGTATAGCTATTATTAGTAGCACAATTAACTTTTAATAACACAACAACAAAAGTAATTAGCATGTTATCATTCTTTGCAAACTACAAGTTTAAGTCAAAAACTTTTAAAAAATTATGTGAATTTGCATAAATAACTTAGAAAGTTACGTTATAGATAAGTTAATTACAACAATTACACAAAAAATTGTAAAAGAATATATAGTTTCTTAGCAAATGCATAACTCTATATGCAAATAAGAAAAAAGATAAAGAAGTTATTCTTAAAAAGAGAAATAAAGTTTATTTACTAAGATGAAATATTAAAATAAAAAAATCAAGTAATAAACTAAATTATACAAAGCTAAAATTGTATAAAATTCTAGAAACTAAGAGATCAATTAACTATAAGTTGAATTTGTTAGCATTTATATAAATATATTTTGTATTTTATATTTGTTTATTGAAGTTTGCAAACTTAAATACATCAATTTAAACAAAATCTTTAGAAATTGATTTAAAGAGTTAGAATGTTAAGTATAAAGTAAAAAATATCTTGAATCAACAAAATATTGAAGATTAGTCTTAATTTTTCATCAAGTGAAAAGATTATAAATATATTAAGAACACTTGAGAATTAGAGAAAAATCTCACGAACTGTTAGAATCTTCTATGATAGTTTTAGTTAAGAAACTTAGTTAGTCGAAATCTAATAAAACCTCAAAACGTTTGAAGAACACGTCAAAGAATAGATTATCAATAGAGAGACTCGTCTCTTGTTGTTGCTCTTTCTTCTTTATCTTAGCAATGTTGCAAAAACTTCGCTCGATTATTGCTTGTTTCTTTTCTTCTAGAAACTTGAACTATTTCTGAAGCCTTAAGGCCTTCGCTAAAGTCTTCTTCAGTTTAGCAAAAACACGGTCGCGCTCTTTTCTAAGATGCTTTTATTTTGTCGTCGAGAAAGATAGATCGCAATCGCGACTCAGGCGAACACACTCGATGCAACTATTAGATTTATCCTCGACTTTACAGTTCTTAGACAAGCGGAAGCAGTTATGACAAGGTCGCATGATAACACGATTCGAACCTAGGAACTTCAGGTATTTCTCGCGACGACGGGTCGAACTTCTTGTTTTACAGGATCGTTGGCACGACATGTAGGAGGGATGGTTTGGTTTTCGGGACGAAAACCTTAGAAGGGGACCTAGTGTTAGGACCAGGCTAGGAACTAGCTTAGGTATGAGAAGTACACCCGGAAGGCGTACTCAAGATACTGCTCACGATGCTCTGGAGCGAGCAGAGTGGCTTGACACGATTCTCCTATGTCTATATAATGAGAGTCATTCCTTAGGATTAGAAGCTTCGTGCTCAACTTATGTAATAGTCAATACAATATAGTCTCTATTGTCTTAGCTATATGCAGATTGCAGTCTTATAGTGAAGTCTATTACTCTCTCTATTTATATCTTGTGTTGTTAAAGGAACAATCGTTACACGTTGTTATGTTGAACGTTGAACTATTAACACTTGTAATATTGTTTCTTTCAATTACTTTGTTAAATCTTTATATTTTTCGATTATTTTTGAAGATTTGAATTTAACTAATTGAGCGCTACAATTATGTCTCTACAAGTATGTAGAGTAGTTAGTGCATCAAGTTTGATTCGAACGAACAATACAATAGCAAGTAGGAAATTTACCCATTCGCATCGTCGATAGAGTTAAACACTGCTACTAGGACTAACCATTGCTAGTAGGACTAAATTGTTTCGATAGAGTTAACCACTACTACTAGGGCTAAACATAGAAGGGAATAGATAGATCTCGAGGCATCAAAATTCCCAACCTCGATTACTAGGATAAATCTTAATATTTTTTATTTATTTTTGAAGCATTGAATTTAGTTGATTTAGAGCTACAATTATGTCTTTCAAAGTATGTTAAATAATAAATTCGCATAAGTTGATTCGAACGAGAAAAGAATTACTACTAGGTGGGCGATTACCCAACGTAGTAAATCTTCTCAATCTCGATTCCTAAATTAAATCTTTATATTTTTCAATTATTTTTAAAGCATTGAACTTAGCTAATTTAGAGCTACAATTATGTCTCTACAAGTATGTAAAATAGTCAATGCATTAAGATTGATTCGAGCGAACAATACAATAGAAGAATTCATCTAGCAGTGGGATAAACCTAGCAGTGGGACAGCCCTATAGGGCTGAAAATCCAAATTTCATATTCTATTGGTATAATCCTTCAACATATTAGCAAAACGATGGCAGCCACCCCTTCCATCCCTTCCACCCCCCTCATACCTTCTGAAGATATAGAACTTTCACAGGAAGAGCGCATAACGTTTGCTCACGTTCGTTGGAACGAGACTTTAGCAATTAACGAAAATTCTTCTTAAGCAAAACTCGCTCGTCAATATAAAATATCAACTAGTACTCTTTGGAATTGAATTAATGATCGAAAGGCTACTGCTACACGCAATTAGCAATTTCAAAGACTTAGTCTCGAAGAAGAAGCAACTATACGTGACTAAATTCTACGTCTTTAGGCCTGAGACTAGCCTCTTCGTGTGGAGCAAGTACGTTCAATAGTTGACGAACTACTAATAAAAAAGGGTAATAATAAGCTAATCGAAATTAACTGGCCCCAGAAGTTTCTAAAACGTCATTCGGAAATCAAAACAATATATATTCCTTCGCTTAACAAAGAGCGTGCTATGACTTAGGATCACGATATTTTAGTTGATTAGTTCAATCTCTTTTAGAGCTTAAAAGAAGAGCATGAAATAGAGACAAAGAATATCTACAACATGAACGAAAAGAAATTCATACAAAGGGTTGTTGCTAAGCTTCGAGTTATGATTTCCAAGTACGAAAAGAAAGCTTATATAACTCAATGTGGCAATCGAGAGTAAGTCTCGTTGATTAAGTGTATATCTATAAATGGAAGAGTCTTGAAGTCGTGAATTATCTTCAAAGGAAAACTACAACAGAAGACCTAATATGAAGTACTCAAAGAAGATCATATTGCTCTAAGCGAGAATAGCTAAATTGACAACGAATTAAGTCTAGCCTAAATATAGAAATTCTTCGATCTAGAAACTAAAATCTATTAGAAATGCGAATATCGAATGCTATTAATCGATAATCATGCTTCTTATATCACTACTTAGGTGATTAACTATTGCGTTAGTTAGAAGATCGTTCTATTGTGTCTTTTGGCTCACACTACTTATCTACTTTAATTACTCGATGTTGAAGTCTTTGCTCTATTGGCTACTGCGTACAAGGCTTATGTTTAACGAGTTACTCGGCTTGGGATTAGCTACTCAATCGATAAAACGAACTTTTTGAAGCTATATCAACTAGCTCGACATGAGGCAATTACACCACTAAATATTAGAAAGTTATGGATAGCTACAGATCTTCTATTATTTAGCCTAGCCTTAGTACTTTAGCACTTTTCTCCTGTTAAGGAACTAGAGCAACCATAGCAATACAACATTGTTATACGTTCAACTACGTCTTCCGAAGCTATAGTCACATATATCGATGAAGATTTAGAAGTTGTTTTAACATCTGCAAATATCTCGCAAGTACAGCAACTTATTAGGCTAGCAATAAAAGGGAGAGTTGCTAGTTAGGTTCTTCAAAAGATGGACAAAGCAACAATATAAACAATGACGAAATTTACTATTTAGGATGTTATTAATCTAAAACTTCTTAAGCTTAATAGAAGAAAGAAGCAAAAGATCAATCGAATCGAGGGTAATTACGATACTACAAGAGTCATGAATCAAGAGATTGTCGATGAAAGAAGAGAGAATCAACGAACAAAGGTATGGCAAAAGGAGGTTAATTCTCTACTACGTCTAGCTCCTAAGCTCTTTACTTCAAAACCTTCTATCCGAAAACAAGCTATCGTAATCTTAGCTCAACAAACAAAGCTATGGAATAGAGAGGTCAATGACCTACTACGTCTAGATCTTGAGCTCTTCATTTCGGAATCAATGATAGCAAGCTCTAGACAAAAGAAGAAGCAGCTAATAGTTAGGCTACGAGTCAGGCAAGATCAGGAGCAGGATTAGGAGCAGGATCAGGAGCAGGATTAGGAGCAGGATCAGGAGCAGGATCAGGAATCTATAACTGACCAATTAGAGCGAGCTATGCGTATTAGAAGAGCCTCAAAGAGGTTCTATTAGCTACGTAGTTTATCTAAAAAATGAAATGTGAATTTTCAGCCCTATAGGGCTGTCCCACTGCTAGGTTTATCGCATTGCTAGATGAACTCTTCTAGTAGATAGGAAATTCACTAATGCACATGATCGATAGGGCTAAACACTACTAATAGGACTAATTACTACTAGTAGAGCTAAATTCTTCCGATAGAGCTAATCACTACTAGTAGAGCTAACCACTGCTAGTAGAACTAAATATAGATAAGAATAGATAGATTTCAAGACATTAACATTCTTAATCCCAATTACTAGAGCAAATCTCAATATTATTTAATTATTTTTAAAGCATTAAATTTAACTAATTTAGAGCTACAATTAAGTTACTTAAAGTATGTTAAATAGTAAAGATATCTAAATTGATTCAAGCAAAAAAAGAATAACTATTAGATAAGCAATTAACTAGCGTAGTAAAACTCTTCAATCTTGATTGCTAAAACAAATCTTAATATTTTTCAATTATTTTTGAAGATTTGGATTCAATTAATTTAGAGCTACAATTAGATCTCTTAAAGTATATAAAATAGTATGCGCGCAAAAATTAATTCGAGCGAGAAGAGTATTAGCAACTAGAAGATCAATTAGTTAAAATCGTTAATATTTTTGATCTTATTTGCTTGATTAAACTTGCATATTTTTTAATTATTTTTGAAGCATTAAAGTTGTTTTGATTAGTTCTACAATTTATGTTATAGAAAGTATTAAGCTTAAGAGCATCTTTGCGAAGTTCGAAGTAGATAACGAATTAATCAAGAAGTAAGTGACGAATCGACGTACTAAGGCGATCGACGTCGAGGGAGTTTAAGAGCGTTATCTACTTAGGTAACGATTAGGAATAAGAGATAGAAATCTTTATTTCTTTTGCTTTTTGCAAAAGATCTAACTTCAAAGTAGTTAAAGATATAATTATAATCGTAGTTTTAGCTATACTTAATAAAGCAAGTAACAGATATAAGAAACTTTTTTCGCTTGAAGTTGCTAGTATAACTGTCAAACATAAAGTTTTCTACAATATTAATTTTAAAGCTTCTTTCTATTCTTCTAATTTAAACATTGTAGAGTTATCTTAAAGATATTCTCTTAACAATGCAAGTAAATAATTAGAAGAAACATAATTATTTGAAGATAAAGCTTGCTATAAATCTAATAATTTAACTAATTTGCTTGATTAACTTTGTGCTTTATAGTTTAATAAAGAAAGTGTATGTTTATGTAATTGTTGAAAAGAAAATGCAATAGTATGTGCAATGTGTAAATGTGAAGTATTACTTAATAAAGAAGATAAAGAAATCTTGTGCAAGTCAAAGAAGTTATAATAGCGTAAACTAAATAAAAGAAATTGTTGTTGCTTATCTATACGAGTGTTTTTAATTACATTTATCTATCGAGCGTACTATAATTCTACTATTTTTCGTGAATAATGTATACTAGTTGTAGCAATATTAGCATTAAACATTAATAAAGTTAACTTATCTTAATTATTTTCTTTATCAAAGAAAAGCTTTTTACATATGCTATATTTGACAAATGCAAGAATTAAATGTCGATACTTTAATACAATTAATCGTTGTTGAATAAACTATAAACTGCAACTTCTTATTAGTAAAGAAAGTTGTTGTGTATTAAAAGCAACATTTTTATGTTCAAATAATAATGCAAAATAAGTAACTATTCGATTAAAGAACTTGATTTCAATAAAATGTTTAAAAGACAAAACAAGTACAATATACAAAGTAGTAATATAAGAAATAGCAGCACAAAGATATTTAACTACAAATGCTTCTTGCTTAGTTGTATAAAAGTTCTTTGTATATTGTAATCTTAACATAAATAAACATATAGATTTATTAAATAACAAAGTTCTTTGTGAAGAAGTAATTAAGTTGCAGTATATCAATGTACTTAATTCTGTTGTTCGAGCAAAAATACTTGCAATAAAATGCATTAACAATTGAAGATATAATGAAAATCGTTTCAAACTATATAGAAAGTTTGAAACTAATTTTGTCTTTAAGATTAACTTGTTTCTCTTTATAAAGAACATATGTTCTCTTAGAGTTTTATCTGCAAGTACTTTTTTTTGCAAGTAAGAAGAAAAATATAAAAGACTTGTGTTATAAGTAAAGAAATAAGTGTATGCTATATTATTTGCAAGACTTTCTGTTGCTACAAGTGCAGATAAAGTTATATTAGAAAAGTCTATTACATTTGCATTAAACAACAACTTTGAAAACAATATTTCATGTGTTTTTAAAGTTAATTGTTTGAACAAATCTTTTATGTTAGACAAAGAAACAGTAATATCTTTGCAAAAAATCAATTTATTATTATGAATAATGATTTATCGGCAATTCCGGGAGAGAGACTTTATATAAGCTAATCCTGCTATCGATTCTCTATAGAGACGACATTGGCATTTCTGCTTGTTTCTGCTTGCGCTAATCTAATTAGAAAATTTAAATTATTTATATAAATTAGTATTATTTTATACTTAGTTCGAAATTTTTAGCCCAATTAGGCTAGTACTAGGGACGTAATAAATTATCAAAATTAGGATTTTTC
>JAABUL010001254.1_pt1 | contig 41717 bp, 52 predicted proteins | sample 5559151 | NCBI WGS metagenome assembly JAABUL01 (sample SAMN10711876, study PRJNA513368) | rock metagenome | isolation source: Antarctica rocks | place: Antarctica: Victoria Land, Pudding Butte sud | reverse complement strand
TGCCGGTGACCTGCCCGGTGTCGCTATTGGTCATGACGCTCCCTCGCGGTGATGGCCTGCTGGCGGTCCGATACCCCGAGGCTGCCCTGTCACACCGGCACGACGCCACGACGCGGCTACGCCGACCGGTGCACGGCTCAGTAGATGTAGAAGCGGTGGGTCACGCTCTGCCCGTTCCACCGCACCGTGATCGTGCCGTAGCGGTAGGGGTCGACCGACCGGTCGACGGTGACCGGAAAGAGGACCCCGCGGTCCCCGGCCGGGACGGTGACCACGTCCGGGACGTGGACGCCGGGGTAAGCGGACCGACACCGCGACCCGGGCGCCACCGGCCGGGGCGCGCACGCCGATGCCCAGGGCCAGCTTGTTGGTGCCGCGGGCCGAGCCGGACGAGACGTCGAGGGACTTGGGCACGGCAAGGAAGAAGCCGGTCGCCGAGCTGGTGCCCAGGTCCGCGTTCTCACCGACCAGGGACGGCCGCACCCGGTCGTTGAGTCGCTGTCAGCAGCAGTCATCAAGATATATAAATGCTTAGCATTTAGTGGACGTCGGGAGCTTAGGGCGCGCATAATCGCGGGGTGCGCACCGTTGTCGCTGCTGGCCCGGGCGCGGGCCTGCCTCGGTGTGGGCGCGGGTGCGGTGGGTTGCGACCGGGCGCGGTCGGTGCAGGTCGGGGTGGGGCGTGAGCGCCGAGGGTGCGGCCGAGGCGGCTGTAGTGGGTCGGAGTAGCCGGAAGCGGACGCACCGGGAGCCGGGGCGGCGGCGGGCGGTGAATGTGCGGTTCGACGACGCGGAGTACGCGGCGGTCGCGGTGGCGGCGACCCGGGCGGACTTGTCTCCGACGGCTTATGTGGGGACGGCGGCGTTGGCCACGGCCCGTGGTGCGGAGGGGCCGGGTGCGCCGTTGCGGGAGGCGTTGAGCGAGTTGATGCAGGCTCGGACTGCGGTGGTGCGGATCGGGGTGGCGGTCAACAAGCTGGCGGCGAAGGCCCTCGCGGGCGGCGAGACGACGGCGGCGGAGCTGGCGGCCGCGGCGGAGGCGACGGCCCGGTCAGTGGCCCGGGTCGAGGGGGCGGCGGCGCTGGTGCACCGGAGGCTGGGGTGATCCGGCGGGTGTTCAAGGGCCGGTCGGCGTATGGGCTGGTGAAGTACTTGTATGGGGCGGGCCGGCGCAATGAGCACGTCGACCCGCACCTGATCGGGTGTTGGGATGACGATCCGGCCGGGTTGGAACCGGACTTCGTCGAGGCGTTGAACATGCATGACGTGGCACCGCTGGTGCGCCTGTTGGAGCAGCCGGTGAGGGCCTGTGATCGGGCGCCGAAGCAGTGGGTCTACCACCTGGTGTTGCGTAACGACGAGACCGATCGGCGGCTGAGCGACGGCGAGTGGGCGCAGGTGTGCCGGTCGGCGATGGACCGCACGGGTATCGCCCCGGCTGGTGACCCGGCCGGGTGCCGGTGGGTGGTGGTGCGGCACGCCGACGACCACGTCCACCTGGTCGCCACCCTGGCCCGGGAGGACGGCCGGGCGCCGCGGGTGTGGAACGACTACGCCCGCCTGGCGGAGGTGGCGCACGAGTTCGAAGACAAGTACGAGCTCCGGTCGACCACCGGGCGTGATGACAACACGGCCGCCGCGCGGCCCGGGGTGAAGGAGCAGGTGACGGCTGAGCGCCGCGGGCGGCGGGAGGCCCCACGGGTGGCATTGCGGCAGAAGGTGAAGGTCGCCGCCGCGTCGAGTTCCGGGTTTATCGAGTTCACTGACCGGCTGGCCGCGGCAGGTGTGAGCGTGTGGCCGCGGATGTCGGAGCGGAACCCCGAGCAGATCACCGGCTACTCGGTGTCCCTTGACGACTGGACCAACGCCGCCGGCGAGCCGGTCCGCTTCGGAGGCGGCAAGCTCGCCCCGGACCTGTCCTGGCCAAAGCTGCGGGCCCGATGGGAGCCGGCCACCAGTCCGAGTGCGCCGGCCGGCGCCTGGGATCCGAAGGGCCGGCAGGCCGCGCCGGAGTTGTCGCAACCGCCGCCTCGGGGGCCGCTGAGCGACGACGAGGCCCAGCAGGTGTGGCATGAAGCCGAGCGGATTGTGCGCGAGGCAGCGGACCGGATCACCGCCGAGGCCGGTTCCGATCCGGATGCCGCAGCCGACGCGGCGTGGGCGGCCTCCGACGCCCTGTCTGCCGTAGCGGCCGGGCTGGAAGGGGAGGCCGGTGGGTCGCTGACCGACGCCGCCGAGGCTTTCGACCGGGCCGGGCGAGAGGCCTACCGGCGGGTGCCGGTGCGCAGCGACACCGGGGCCGCGCTGCGGTCAGCCGGCCGGATGGTCGCGCTGCTCGCACCCAGCACTCATCACTCCGGGGCGCAGGTAGCCGCGCTTACTACCGCCCTGGCGGCACTGGCGGCCGCTGTGGCGGACCTCCGCCAATCCCAGCAGCGGCTACACCAGGCCCAGGCCGCTCGCGTGTCTGCCGAGCGGCTACGCGCCGTGGCACCGATCCCCGAAGCTGCCGGTGCGACGGCTCGGCCGCGGACCGCGGCCGACCTCGCCGGGTTGTCGTACGGGTCGAAGCCGTTTCGGCCGCAGCCGTCGAAGCAATCGACCAACCGGAAACGGGCCGTCTCGGATCCAGCCGACCCATTGCGGCGACGCAACCCTGGGCAGGGTCGCAGCCGCAGACCCGCCCAGTAATGGGACCGCCGGATGAAGCCTGCCCTGATCGGGCCGCCGCACCATCGAGCGAGCGTTGCCTCACTGGCTGCATCGGGGCACCGAATGTGACTAGGCCAGGGGAAGCGGAGGAATCACGCCGGGCCCGCGGAAACCCGGCGACGGTTCAACCACCACCGTCCAGCTCAGCCTGCGCGCCTCCGTGCCGTCGAGTGAGAAGGTGATAACGAACCTGCCTGGCGCCGCCAGCGGCAGACCCTGGAAATTGAAGGCGAACGGCACCATCTGCTGCTGTCCGCTCGCCAGCTGAGGCGGCCGCCCGACGTTAAAGCGCATTTCGCCTGCAATGCCGTCGGGGCCGACCTCCGCACCAACGGCCAGTTGAGGAGTCTGCCCGTCTTCGGTGACGAACTGGAATCCAAGTACATGCTCCACGTTGGTAGCCGTCCACGGGATGCGCACGATGCCGGCTGCGGCAAAGTTGACGACGTATGGGGGCTGAGTTCCGGGCGGCAAGGCCATGCGGTCGATGTTCGCGCCGGAGATGAAGAGCTTGTTACCCACCACTTGAGCGTGGTCGCACAACATCACGTCAAGCTCCATGGTGATCCTTTCGTCAATAGAGGTCGTGTATGACCATAGACTAGCGTATGGTCATACACGACCTCGTCGCAAGCGGGTTAGGGTCGCCGGATGCCAGCTCATCCCCGTTACGCTGAGTTCATTGACTTCGATGGGGGGAACGAGTCGGAGCTGATTGGTCACAACATCACCGCCGCTGAGGTCACTCAACTGCTGCTGAACCGGCCCGCATGGGCGCCAAACCACAAGGGCAAGACCGGTCTCTGGCTAGCCGTGGGCTACACCACCGGTGGCCGAGCATTGACAGTGCCTGTGCTGTACGACGAGATTCGTAGTGCCGTGCGTCCGATCACCGGGTGGGACTCAACGACTGGTGAGCGCACACGGTACTTGAGAAGGGAGCCGCGCTAATGGACGAGAAGGAGCTGGCGGCGCAACTGCAGGCTGCCAAGTTTGACTCTGACGAGTGGGGTGACGACATCCCTGAGCCCAGCGAAGGACTGCGAACTGGCTCAGGTAAGGCGCCAGCGCCGAAGAGGCGCCTGGCTGCCATGGTGAGCGTTCGCCTGTCTCCTGAGGAACTGGAAGCGGTACAGGAGCAAGCGTTGCAGCGCGGTGAGACCGTCTCCGGTTACTTACGCGGTCTTGCTGTCCAAGACATCGGCATCGCCGACCGCTATCCCTTGCCAATCTTCGTTAGCTCCGGTGACCGCTATGTCACCATTTTTAAGTCGCATGCACTGACGGACGGAGCCCAACTACTCACGCGGGCTTCTCTCGAAGTAGCAACGGAACTTGTTGAACCCGCAGAGTCAGCGTCCCGGTAGCTGCTCCCCCTATTCAGGACGGGGGCCAACGGGGGGCTAGCGCCCGCTCGGGCCTGGACGCCCCCGCGATCTGGGCCGGCCGCTCGGTGTCGGGGCGCGCGCTGGGGGCTGGGTGGAAAGCGGTGGCCCTGGGGGCGCTCATTGCGGCCAGCTGGGCCGGTGAGGCGGCGACGTTCTGTCCGCGGTTGAGGTCGTCGCGTCGGTCTCGGGCGTTCAGTCGCCCGAGGGCATCGGTGTCGGTGTCGATCGTGTCGACGACTGCGGAACGCAGCATGGCCATGTCCAGGCCGGCGTGGCCGGTGACTGCCTCGATCTCGCGGTTCCAGGTCTGTGGTGGGGCGGCGGCAATGATTGCGGCGGAGACTCGGGCTGCGGACACCCGGTCCTCAGGCCAGGTCAGGTCGCGCCCGGCCAGTGCACGCTCGACGAGTTGGCGGCCCATCGGTTTCGCGGTGGCGAGGCGGTCGACGAGGGCGGCCGGGCCGTGGAGCTCGGCTGTCTGCGCCGGGTCCATGCCCTCGGGCAGGACCGCGCCACGGGGGTCGAGCTGCTGGGCGGTCAGCAGCTGATAGGCCCGGCGGGCTGCCTGGGCACCTGCCGGGTCGGGGTCGGTGGCGACCACGATCCGATCGAACCCCTGGCCTAGGGCGTCGCGGATCTGGCCGGCCTGTCTGCCGGTCAGCGCAGTGCCCAAGGGCGCGACACCGGCCATCAAGCCGCCGGAGGCCAGGTCGACGGCGAGTGCGTCGACTGGCCCTTCGACGAGCACGGCCAGGCCGCCGCGGCTCAACGTGGCGGTGTTTTCGACGAGCCCGTACAGGTGCTGGCCTTTGGTGTAGAGCGCGGTCTGTCCGGTGTTGAGGTATTTCGGGCTGCGGGTGTTGGTGGCGGCGTCTTCGTTTGGGTTGCGTCGGCCGACGAACCCGACGACTTCGCACGGGCCGTCCTCGCCGCGGGCTTGGATGGGGAACATCAGCCGGTCACGGAAGCGGTCGATGACCCGCCCGGTCGAGGCGCGGGTGCTCAGGCCGGCATCGATGGCTTCGGCGTCGGTGAAGCCTTGCCCGCGTAGATGGTCGGTCAGCTCCGTCCAGCCGGCCGGCGCGTAGCCGATGCGGCGGGATGGTTGGTCGAGCATTGTCGTGCCGAGCCGGGTGTCGAGGTAGTCCGGCGCCCATGAGCCCGGGTACTGGCTGGCGAAGTACGCGGCCGCGGCGGCGTTCGCCGCTACGAGCCGGTCCCGTTCCGGTTCGGTTGGCGCGGGTGCGGTGCGCAGTGCGGCGGTCCGTTCGGCGCCTGCCGCGGCGCGCGCGGCCAGTTTGCCGGTGTCGGTGGCTACGAGCGTGGCGGCGGGCTCGTTGACGGCGGGCTCGCCGGCCAGCTGGGTGTGGGTGCGGTCGAGGACCTGGTGGGCGGTGGACAACACCCGCACGGCGGAGGCGCGCAGCGCAGCGTCGACGTCACCGGTTTGGGCGGCCCAGCCGGCGACGTAGGCGAAGGTGTATTCGGCGGTGTCGAGGCCGTGGTCGGCGGCCACCAGGTAGGCCAACGATTCGGCCTCGACTTCCCGGTCACCGCGGCAGGTCCTGGTCTGGCCTTTTTCGAAGCCGGCCGGGTCGTGCATGAGCACATGGCCGAGTTCGTGGGCGAGGGTCTTGACGGCTTGGGCGTCGTCGACGTCGGAGCGGACGACGACCTCGCGGGTGGGGTAGGCGGTGTAGCCGTTGGGGCCTGTCTCGCCGGCGATCGGTTGGCGGGTCACGGTGAACCCGGCGGCGGTGCACTGGGCGGCCAGGGCGTCCCACAGGCCTTCCGGGGCCTGCCCGGCGAGCAGCTGCGGCATCGGGGGGGCGGGCAGCGGGTCGCCGGTTGTCTGAGACACGTCCCAGACGTAGGCCGGGCGGAACCCGATCACCCGCTGGCTGTCGGTGCCCTCGGCCTGGCCGTCACCTGGCGGTGACGGGCGGTCGGCCCGGGTGGGATGCCCGTCGTCCTGGGGCTGGTCGAGCTTGCGGGTGACCGGCGCCAGAATGGCCAGCCCTTTCTCCCCCTTGGTGACCTGCCGGCCGAGTTCGTGCCAGAGGTTGTAGCCGGCGACCTGGGTTGCGTCGGGCTTCTGAGTCAGCAGGAGCAGGGTGTTGTTGAAGCTGTAGTTGTGGAACTTGGCGGCCATGTCCAGCCAGCGCCGCCATTCCGGTCCGGTGGCCAGCGCGGTGACCTGTTCGGTGAGGGTGCGGTGCAGGCCGGTCAGCTTGGCCTCTCGGGCCTCGTCGGCCTTCGCGCGCTGCTCCGGCGTGGTCGGCCGCCGGTACTTGCCTGCCATCGCCGGTCAGCCGTTCCGGGTCTTGTCCAGCTCGTCGAGGCGCCGTTGGTGCGCCTCGACGACGGAGGTCAGGTCGTCGATCTGGTCTTGCATCGCGGCCAGGATGGCGGTGAAGTCCACCGGCACCGTGGGCTGGCGCGGCTTTGTCGGCTCACTCATGGGGCTGGCTCCTATCGGCTCAGGGTGCGAGTTTTGCTGCGGGTGGCGGTCACCGGGGTGGGCGCGGCCTTGCCGGCCTTGGTCGGGGTGACCTTGGCGTAGGGCCGCGGGTAGCTGTATGCGGCGACGTCGGCGGCGTGTGGGTTGCCGGCGTCAGTGGTGCGGCGGACGGCGAACCGGTCGACGGCGCCGTGCTGCCACTCGCCTTGCTCTGCCCGGCGCGGTGCGGCTGCCCCGACGCCCTCGGCACGCTCATCGACCCGGGGTCTGGCCGGGTCGTCAGGACTCCATGGGAACTGTCGAGCTTGATCCGCCCGGGTGCCGGCACTGGCCGGGGTGGTCGCCGCGGCGGGCTGGCCGGGTTCGGCTACGAACACCCGTGGCCCCCGCGAGCTGCTCTCGGTGGTCAGGCGCGCCAGGACTTCCCGCATCGCCTCGAGGCGGCTTGTGCCGGTCTGGCGCAGCTCGTCGAAGTGGGCCATCGCCGTCGGGGCCAGGTCCGACAGCCGTGCCTCCACCCGGGTTGCGGCGACGTTGGCGACCGGGTCGGTGTCGGCCCAGCCGGCAGCTGCGGCCCAGGCCCGGCCCAGGTCAGGTAGATCGGCTTGGCTGGTCCAGGTGGAGTCCAGGGCGGGGGTCCAGACCATCCGGTCGGCCGCGTGCTGCGCGGTGCGCTCGGCGCGGGCCGCGGCGGCCGCCTGCTCGGTGCCGGCGGCTTGGCGTTCGGCCTGGTGTTGCCTCATCCGGATGACTGCCTCAGCGACCTGCGCCGCCACGGCCAGGTGCTGCGCCAGCTTGGCCGATGCTTCCCGTTCCGGTCCGTCGTCCATGACTGCCTCAGCTCTCCAACCAGCGCGCTGCCGGTTCGGTTGCTCATGCTTGGTTGTCGGTCCAGTAGCCAGCCGGTGGCGCGGTGGTCGGCATTGGGGCCTGCTCGCTGTGCCGGTCGTTGGTGCACGACGCGAACGGCCCGTCCGCGGCCAGCAGTACCGGGTTGATCGCGTCGAAGTGGATCCGCAGCCATTCCGCCAGGCCGGCGGCGTCTAGGCGGGCGACCTCCCACGTCTGCCACAGCGCGGTCAGACGCACGATGGCCTCGGCGTGCGCCCACCACGACGAGCACCACCGCTGCGTCTGGCTGATCTTGCGGATGTAGGTGGTGGTGTAGACGTGCTCGACCCACGTTTCGACGTCCGCGCACAGCGGCTCGGGCCCTTCCTCGCCCTCAGGTTCCGTGGGTGCTGGGGCCTCGCCGATGCCGGCGGTGTCGTCGCTCATGCCGACCGCCGCGTCGGCTCGGACCGCACGACCGGCTCGGCGGCCACCTCTGGTCGGGGATTCAGGCTGGAGTTCGGCCCAGTGGCTCGGGCTTGGAGTTCACCGCTGGCGTGCTGCTCCGCGGCACTGATGGCGGCCTTGCGGGGGCCGTCGTACCAGGGCAGCAGCCGGATCATCGCCGGTTTGATGCCGGTGGCCAGCAGCACCGCGCGGGACTTGGGCAGGGCCCGGACTGCCGCCGCCGGGAGGATGCGTTCGCGTCTGGTCGACGTCGAGGTCGAGCCGCCGCCCTTGCCGTGGCTGTGGGACAGCACGTCGATGTCGTGCTCGCCGATGATGCGGGAGATGTCCTCGGCGAAGTCGGCGTCGTCGGCGCCGGAGCCGATCAGCTTGACGGTGGCCGCCCCCCACAGTTCTTTCATGCCGGCTTTGCCCCACACCCGCTCGCCTTGGGCGTAGGACTGCAGGATGGCGATCGGAACGATCGATCGGGAGCCCATGTGGCTGTACTGCTCGGGTAGGTCGCGGATGCGGCAGATGTTGGCGACCTCGTCGAGGACCATCACCAGCGGCGGTTCGACCCGGCCGCCGCGGCGTTCCCCGGCCCGCTCGGCTGCGACCCGGATCTCGGTGGTCAGCGCGGACACCAGCGAGGCGGCCGACGTGCCGCCGGCGACGTTCTTTGACAGCAGGTACAGCGTTTGACGGGTCTCGACGAACGCGGCCGGGTCGAACTGGGTCAGGCCTGGCTGCGGGGTGACCCACCGGGAGATGTCGTTGTCGCGCAGTGAGGAGCAGCCGGAGCGGGCGGTGAAGTACACCGACCCCCGCGTCTCGGGCGGTAGCCCTTGGGTGCCGGCCAGGGAGTCCGCGGCCGCGTAGTGGTGATGCTGACGTAGCAGCCGGGCCGGCTCCTCGGTGGCTTCGTCGAACAGCCAGCGGTAGACGTCGAGCAGCGTCAGCTTGCCCAGGTACGCCGCGAAGATGAGGTTGGACAGCAGCTCGTTGGCCGCCGGCCCCCAGATTTCGCGGTTGGAGTCATCGGCCACGGCCATGACGAAGCCGCCGGCCAGCCGGGTCGCGTCGTCCATCGTCATCTTTCCGCCGAGCGGATTCCACCACCAGGTCTGCTTGGGGTGGGTGATGTGTTGCGGGTCGAACGTCCACACCGGGCAGCCGGTGTCGGCCTCCCGCAGGGCCGCGGTGGCCAGGTACAGGTCAGCCTTGTTGGAGCAGGCCACCACCGCGCCGGGCGCGTCCAAGATTGTCGGCACCGCCAGGGAGGTCGTCTTACCGGTCCGCGGCGCGAAGATGGCCAGGATGACGTCTTCCCAGGAGGCCTGCAGCAGCCGACCGCCGGGCAGCAGCCTGCCGAGGGTGATCCCGCGCTGAGACGGGGGAACGTCGGAGGGCTTCTTGCATGCTGCGGCCAGGACGGGTCGCAGTCGCAGCGCCACCACCGCGGCGCGCCGGCTGTCCAACATGGCCACGTCTGACGGGGTGGCCATGGACCGGGTCGCCGGCCGCACCTTGCGCGCACCGCGGATGAACAGGGTCACCGGAACCGTGACCAGGGCAACAGTCAGTAGGAACGTCAGTACGGCGCACACCCAGAGCAGCGCAGCCGGAACGCCTGGCCACGCCGCCTGGTGGTTCACCAGGTCGGCCGGGGCGGCCAGGTGCCAGCGCGGCCCGCGGAAGCCGCGCCCGGTGACCGCGGAGGCGAGTCGGCCGCCGAGGAACGTTGCCGTGGCGGCGGCTGCGACGAGTGCGAACGCGGCCGGGATCAGCCACCACAGCCACTCCGCACCGGACGCGCCCCCCCGGGGCCGGACCTGGCCGCCGGCCGCCGCGCGGCTCATGCGCCCGCCACTGGGGCGTGGCCGCTCATGGGGTGATACCCGGCCGGTGGGAGGCGTCCCAGGCCTTGTTGGTGTTCTGCCCGCCCCACGCGGCCTCGACCGAGGTCAGCACGACGTCGATCGGGATCCCCGGGTCCTCACTGGATGCTTTGATCAGGAACTTGCCCGCGCCGGGTGGCACCTCGTTGCGTTCCAGCGCCGAAACACTGGTCGACCACCACTCGCGGATCGCGTTCTGCTCTGCGTTGGTGAGCGTGACCACCGCATCCAGCGCGGTCAGTTCCTTCTTGGGTACCCCACCGATGACGATGGCGCCGGCCCGTTCCTCGATGCCTTCGATCTCGCTGTTGCGGCCCGGGGCGAGGTCTCGGATCGAATGGGTGATCATGATCTGTCCGACGCCCTGCGTGCGGTTGAGCCGGGTGAGTTCGTTCACCCGGTCGGGCATGGTCCCGCCCAGCCGGAGCACCCGCCACAGCTCGTCGAGGGTGAGGCAGTACAGCCGGCGGGGCGCCAGGCCTTCATCGGCGAGGGCCTGGTCGGCCTCGACCATGCCGTACATGTCCGACCAGGCCGCGATCATCACCGCGGCCAGGAACCGTGGGTCGCCGGCCTTGATCCTGCTGGTGTCGAGGTTCACGACCGGCGGCCGGTCGGCGCTGCGTTCGACCCGGCGGGCGAACACGTCACCGAACTGGCCGTCCAGCAGCGCCCGCAGCGAGCGTTGCAGCGGGTCGACCAGCCGGTCGTAGGCGTCGTCGACGCCGCGGTCGAGGATGACGGCGCGCACCGCGTCGGGGCGGCTTTCCAGCAGCTCGACGACCTCGCGGAGCAGGGGGGCCACGCCGCCGTTTCTGGCGTACAGCAGCCGCAGGCTGGCCGAGATTGCGGCTTCTTCGTAGTCGGCCACCGGCCCTTTGCGGCCGAGCTCCACCAACGCCGAAATGCATACGGTGGCCCGGCCGATGGCTTCGGCCAGCAGCGTCGCGCCGGCCGCCCCGCCGATCCGGGTCGCGGCGGCGCCCATCCCGCCCGGGTCGCACGGGTTCAGCCCGGCTCCGCCGGAGCGCGCCACCACCCGGTGGTCCCCGCCCAGGCGACGGGTCAGCTCCACGTAATCAGGTTTCGTGTCGCCTGGGATCAGCAGCACGTAGCCGAGGGCGGCCAGCCAGAGCATGAGCTTCGAGGACAGGGTGGACTTGCCCAGTCCCGGCTTGGCGATGATCAGCACGCTGGGGTTGGCGATGCGCTTTGCCAGGAACCAAGAGACGTGGTCGAAGCAGATCACCGCCCGGGACTTCTGATGCCGGCCGATCGGCGCGCCCTCCAACGGCAGCTGGCCGGGTGAGGACCACGGGAACAGCCCGCACACCTGGCGGGTCGTGCCGCGCCACTCCAGCGGCACCGGCACGAACGCGGTCGACCCGCCGCCCGGGGCGGCGATGCCGTTCTTCAACGCGAACTTGCCGCGCCTGACCCGGATGGGTCGGGCGTGGCGGGGGCCGGGGCGGGTCATGGCCTCTCCATCTGTCAGATGTGTTCGCGGGCGACGTGGGGCAGCACCGACAGGTCCGGCAGGGACAGGCCGATCCCGAGGGCCCCGGCGAACGCGGCGGCCTGCGCGCCGCGGACTGGGGACAGGCGGAACCGGGCGCCGCGGGCGGCGCGCTCCACGGTGGTGCATGCCCGGTCGAAGTCGGCGTCGTCGGTGACGGTGACCGTGACCAGTACGGAGAACGAGACGACGCCGGCCCCGTCGGCCTCCTCTTCGGTGGCCTGGCGGGCCGCCCGCAGGTCCGCCGAGTCGTGGGCGTGCACGACCCCTTTGCGCCGGCCGGCCCGGTTGATCGCGGACTTGTAGTCCCGGTCGACGGTCTCGGCGGTCTTGCCGGCGTCGACCGGCCGGTACAGCAACGTCACCCGTTTGCGCGGTGCGGTCCGCATCGGACCCATCAGCCGCTCCATCAGGGAGTCCCGCACCACGCCGGGTGGGACGTTCAGCGCCTCATAGGTGCGCGACAGTCCGGTGTCGTGGCGGTAGGACAGGGCGGTCTCGTGGTGTGCCGAGGGGCCGGCGTCTTCCCACTCGACGTGGATCGGCAGGCCCTCCGCCTGTTGCTCAGCGAACTCCCCGGCCACGGCCGGGTCGAAGGCCTCCCGCACCCGGCGGGAGAGCTGTTGCACCGACAGCGGCAGCCCCTCGGACGTGCCGGCATCTTTCAACGCCACTGACAGGCCTGGGAGGCGCCGGCCGACCTCTTCGGCGACCGCGGCGGCGACCTGGTTGTGGCCTTTGCGTTCGATGCCCAGGCCGCGCTCGGTGAAGGTCAGGGTGACGTAGCCGATCGTGTCGGCCACGTCTACCGGCAGTTCCGCGGCGGCGGCGAGGGCTACCTGTCGGGCGAAGTCGGCGGCGTCGGCGCGGAGCTGCGTGGCCACATGCGAACGCAGCACCGCACCGGCGTCGGGGATGGTCTCGACGACCGCGGCGGCCTGAACGACGCCGCCTTCCTGACCCAGCAAGGCCAGGTACTCCCCCCACGACGCCACCCACACGTCGTTGGTGTCGGAGTCCACCAGGGCGCCGCCTTGGGCCGCGACCCGCATGACGACCGCCCACTGGTGGGCGGCCTGGACCTCGACCAGGGCGAAGTCTCGGCCGACGGCATCGGTGGCTTCCCACACCTTCACCTTGGCCAGCAGGCCCGGCAGGTTCCGGGCGCCCGAGGGGGTGACGCCTGCCAGCCCGGACCGGTACACGTTGCGCCCCCGGCGCTGGTGGCGGCGCCATCGTGACGCCCTGGACCACTCCGCGTACAGGGTGCGTCCCCGGTAGGGGACCACCGCCGGGCCGGCCGCGATCAGCGCCACCAGCGCGAATGCCAGTGCCCACCACAGGCCGGCAGCCATCGACACCAGCAGCGTGACGCCGAGCCCGGTCAGCATGAGCATCGTCGGGATGAGCTTGAGCGGCCCGACCCCCGGCGACGCCGGGCGTCGCCACCCGCCGTAGGTACGGTCCTTCGCCTCGACCGCCGTCACTGAGATGCCCCCCCGTCTGCGGCGCCGCCAGCCAGGGCCTTGGCGCCCGAGTGGGCTTGCTGACCGACCGCCGCCGCCGCCCCGACCCCCCCAGCGGCAGTCCCGGCCGCGGTAGCACCGGACTTGGCTCCGCCCGCGCTGGTCTTGCCGGCGCCGGTCGCGGCGGCCCCGCCCCCGGCTGGCGTTGCGTTACCGCCGGCCCTGCCGGCGGTGCCGTCTGACCCGCTGGGGCCGGCGTCGGCCTTGAGCCCTGGGGTGGTGCTCACCGGCGGCCCCGAGGAACTCCCGCCCCGGCCGGCCAGCATCACCGCGCCGGTGGCCGCGGCTCCGGTGAGGCCGGCCAGCGCTCCCCCGCCGCCGCCGCCCATCGACTCGGCGGCCGGTGGGATCAGCCGCAGCAGCGCCGGCAACGCCAGGATGGCGACCACGATCAGCGAGAAGCCGGCGACAATGCCGGCCAGGTCGGTGCCGGTCCCGATCATCGTGAAGGCCGCCGCGTACACCAGCGCGGCTACCAGGCGGTACACGCAGAAGGACAAGATCCAGCCACACAACCGTTTGAACCACGCGTAGCCCGCCTCGGTGATCGAGGCACTGGCGGCGACCGGGAGAACACCTACCAGCACGGCCAGGATCGCGCCGCGGACGAGCATCACCCCGACCTGCGCCAACGACGCGACCATGCCGAAGAAAGCCAGCAGGAAGACCAGACCTCCACCCGCACCTGGGAGGGCGCCGAGGGCGGTCAGCCGGTCCCCCACCGACACCCCGTCGAAGCCTGCGTCCAAGACCGCGGAGGCCAGCAGGTCGAGGCCGCTCAACAGGACTTCGACGATCGTCGCGCCGCCCGCGGTCACGATCGTCATCAGCAGCAGCCCACGAAGGATCGACTGCGCCGACTGCTCGTGACGCGCCGTCCAGGCCAGCCGCACACCGGCCACGATCAGCCCCAGCAGCGCGCCGAAGGCGACCAAGGGTCTGGTCAGGTTGTCCAGCGTCGGGATCACCCCGGATGAGGACAGGTTCGGCTCGGGGGTGTGGATCCAGAAGGTCATCAGCGCCTTCATCACGTCCGCCAGGCCTTTGGCGAACGCGTCCACCACGGCCTGGAAGGCACTGCCGGCCACCGCTTGGGTGGCGCCGCCGAGGAGGTGGCACGCCTTGTCGACGACGGGGAGGTCGCACATTCCCACGGCTACACGCCCTTCCACTCGACGAAACCGGCCAGGCTGCTGACCTGCTGCACGTTGGCGGACTGGCCGCCGTCGGGGCCAGGGACGAACCGCCAGTCAGACCCGTCCCAGCTGACGTGATCGGTGCCGGCCTGCAGGTTGCCGCTGCTGTCGCGGGTGACGAGCTGGATGACCGCGTCCGTCGGCGTGTAGGACACGAACTGGTAGCCGGCTATCTGGGAGAGGTTGTCGCCGCCGGCAGCGCCAGCCGCCCCGTATGGGTGCGTCGAGCGCACCTTCAGCCAGGCGTCGGTTCCGGCGCCGGCGGCGAGCATCGCCGACGCCGCCTGCCGCCAGCTTCGGTCCGGGGCCAGCAGGTAGCGGAACGACTCGTTGGCGTCGGCGAGGAGCGCACCGAGCGGTGAGTGGGCGTACCCGGTGGCGATCGCACCGTCGACGTGGGCCGGCCCAGCGCCGGGCAGCGCCGGAAGGGCGATCGTTTCGTAGATGGTCCATACCGTCCCGGCCGGCGCCGCGATGGGCGGGGTGGTCAGAAGCGGTGCCGACGTGGGGGCAGCAGATGTGGAGGGAACCTTCGGACCGGTTGAGGCTCGGGCCGGGTCCCCACCGGTGCTGTTGCCTTTGCGACTGGTGAGGATCACCAGTGCGGAGATGAGGACGACGATCAAGACGCCGACCGCGGCGATGCCGGTCCACCGCCGGCCACCGAACCAGTCCCGGTCGGCGGGAGCCGGGTCGCCCGCCGATGGTGAGGAGGGGGTGGTCATGCTCGCCGCACCGCCCCCGGCTGATGGGCGCGCATCAGATCAAGGCGCCGATGATCGTGGAGGCGCCGCCGACGATGAGGCAGCCGGTGGCGACGCTGCCGAGCCGCGCGGCGTGGTCACTATTGCCGCGCTGGTAGGACACCGCGAGCATGGCCCCGGCGACGATCAAGCCGATCAGGCACAGGGCCGCCGACACCCAGGAGACGTATCCGATCAGCGTTTGGACGGTGGTGAGGCCCGGGATGGCCTGCGGGGTTGCGGTGAACAGATTGAAGCCCAGGATGCTGCCGGTGATCGGCGCGGAGGCGCCGACGACCAGGCAGCCGGCCGCCACCCCGCCGAGGCGTCCCACGTGGTCGTTGCTGCCCCGGTGGTAGGACACCGCCATCAGCGCGCCGGTCACGATCAGACCGACCAGGCACAGGGCTGTGGCGATCCAGCAGAGGTAGCCGATCAGCGTCTGCAGGTTGGTGACGCCGGGGATCGAGGTGGGGTTGGAGTTGAACGGGTTGTTGCCGGCGGCGAGGACGCTGCCGGGGCTGCGCAGACTCATGAGTGCTGTCCTTCCTGGGTGACGGTGCAGCGGATGGCGGCCAGTACGTCGGCGACGCCTGGATGGACCGGTGGCGGGTTCTCGTCGGGAAGCCCGGTGAGTAGGCGGTACGCCGGTACGTAGGGCACATGCCAGGTGTGGGGGAACGCCCCGGCCAGCAACCCGCGGGCGGCCGCCAGCGGCGGTGGCAGCCGGCCGGGCTGGTCGGCGACCGCGACCACACCGATCAGGCGCAGTCCGTGGGGAGCGCCGCCGGAGAGGTACTGCGCGGCGGCGTCGCGGGCCCACGCCAGACCGGCCATGGAGGTCCTGCAGACGACGATCACTATCTCCGTGGGCTCGAGGGCCGGATCGGGCCAGGCCCGGCCGGCGTTCATGCCGAACGTGGGGTAGTCGACCGGCTGCGGCCCCAGGCCAGAGGTGACCTTCTCGGCCGGCCCGCAAGGCCCCCAGGGCCGGTGGGACAGGCGGCTCAGCACGGTGGCGCCGGAACCGCCGTGAGCCGCGACGAACAGCCACGCTGGCCGGTGCGGCCCCGCCACCGATTGCGACCGGGTGGGTAGCTGCCGCTGCGGCGAGGGTGGGCCGAACACGTCCGGGCGCGGCGTTGACAGCGTCCGCTCGCGGTACGCCGGCTGGGCTACTCCGACTCCGGTGCGTCTCACCATTCCTCCTGCCGTTAGGTGGGTAGCTGCCTGTCAGCGACTAGCCGGACTTGGCACTGGCGAGGCGCCAGCGGCCACCGGCGGCCGAGAGCGTCACGAACACGGTTTCGGTGCGTACGGCGCCTCGCCAGCCATCACGGCCGATCGGGTGGAGCTCGGCGATGACCTGGCGGGACGCGGTGGTTGAGCTGTCCGCCGGGTGGTCATCGCCGGCCAGTGAGACGGTGACGACGAGGTAGGCCTGGTGCGCGGCCCACTCGTTCCAGGTGGCTCCGGGGGCCGACACGGGCGGATAGGCCCGCACCTGCGCGGTGAACGTCGGCGTAAGCCAGGCCGCGGCCCGCTTCGCAGTGTCGTTGGGGTCCGCGTCTAACTTCGTGTCGGCCTGCTCGATCGCCTTGACCCCGGCCAGCGCCACGGCGTTGACGCCAGACTCGTGGGGGACCCTCGAGGGGCCCGGCGCCAGTGCGGCCGGCGAGCCTGTGGCTGTGACTGTTGGGTGAGGACGCAGGCTGGGTCCGGCCGGCGCTCCGGTCGGTGTCGCAGCCGGGCGGCCGCCGATTGGGCTGCATCCGGCCAGGCAGACGCTCGCGGCCGCGACGCTGGCGGCCATGACTGTGCGGCGGAGGGCGGTCATCCGTACCGCACCGCCCGCCACTGTTGGGCCTGGTAGTAGCTCGACGTCAGCGATTCGACCTGTACCAGTTCGCCGCTTTGCGGAGCGTCGATCATCTGGTTGTTGCCGATGTAGATGCCGATGTGGTGAGCGGTCGACTCCCCCGGGTTGGTGAAGGAGATGAGGTCGCCGGGCGCGATGGCGGTGCGGGCGACGGCGGTGCCGCCGCGGGTCTGGAGCTCGGCGGAGTGTGGCAGCCTGATCGTGCCGGCCGATGCCTGGTAGGCGGCGTACATCACCAGGCCGGAGCAGTCCCAGCCGACGATGTGGCAGTCGTTCTGCGCGGCGCCCGGGCCGCACACTCCCAGCGTGGGGCCGGTGTAGCTGCCGCCGGCCCACGAGTACGGCTGGCCGAGCTGGGACTGCGCGGCGACGATCTCCTTGGCCGCGAAGCTGCCCGGTACCGGCACTCCGGTTGTGTCTGCGAAGTGAGCCGCCCGGGCCATGATCTTCGCGACGTAGTCCGGCGTCTGGCCGTTGTTCGGGATGCCCTTTGCCGCGATCACCGCAGCCGGTCCGGCGTTATAACCGGCCAGCATCAGCGAGGTCAGGTCCAAGCTCCCGAACAGGCCGGCCTGTTGGCCCGGCTGAAGCTGGGCTGCGATCGCGCAGTCGTACCTGCCCTGCGCGGGGATAGCCGCGGCCGGGTCGAAGGGGCTCTGCCCGGGCAGCGACCAGTTCGGCCAGGTGCCTGGCATGAACTGACTGATGCCTTCGGCGCCCGCGGGGCTGACCGCGTCCGGGTTCCAGTTACTTTCCTGCTCGATCTGGGCGGCGATGATCGACGGAGGAGCTGCCGGACACATTGAGCCCGCCTGCAGCACCAGGTCGACGAACTGGGCGGGCACGGTGCCCGGCTTCAAGCCAGCGCCAAGGCCGCCTACTCCCGCCGCTTGCGCTCCCCCACCGAACACGGTGACCACGACTACGGGCGCAACGACGAGCAGGCCTATGGAGGCCGACAGCGCACCCAGGCTTCTCACGCTTGCCCCTTCCTTGGCCGTCTCAGATGGATCCGCGCGCACTCTTTACGGTAATCTACACCGGTAACGGATGGAAGGAGGAATGAGAAGACACCAAAATGAACACGGAGCAAGACCCGACGTGCGAGCTGGAGGCGACGTGCGCGGTGGGGTCAGCCGTTTCGTGGGCACGCGGCTGCGAAGCATGCGCATGCGGGCCCGGGCCTCGGCGGGCGAAGTCGCCCGGGCTACCGGCGTCAGTGAAAGCACCGTACGAAAGTGGGAGTCCGGAGCAGTCAAGCCTCGACCGCAGCACCTGTCGGCCTTGGCTAAGGTCTTCGATGTCCCGGCCGTCGACTTCGTTCAGACGACAGCGACGCCCACCATGCAGGAGCTGCGGGAGCGCTGCGCGCTGACCCAGGAGGAGGTGGCTGCCCGCGCCGGCGTGAGCACCTCGACGGTCGCGGCGATCGAGTCGGGTAGTCAGCAGCCGAGCGCGGATGCGCGAGGGTCGCTGGCTGAGTCCTACGGGGTTGGGGTGGAGGCGCTCGACGACGCTTGGCGCCGATCTGCGGACAAGCTGGAAGCCCGCGGAAGAGCCGTCCGACACACCAACCGGTAAAGTACGCCGGTCAGATGCGCCTGATCGTGGCAGTGACGGCGCGGATAGCGACGGCGGATGGATTATTACTGCGACTGCCACGGGCAAGCCTCCCCATCATCACAAGCCAACCACCTGGCGGTGGCGCTTAGATGCGGGGACCAGGCCGAAATCCGCGGGCACTGACCCACCCAACAACGGTCGCTGGGGCGCACCGCGACCATAGAGATTCCATGGCCGTCCGGTCAACTACCGACACGATTAGGGCGCGGGAGGTACTCACGGATGCGGTCCTTAGCTACCCACGCGAGGGCAGCCAATCTAGGCGGCCATGTTGCCGCAGTCACTGGAGCGGCGTCCGGGCTTGGGCGGGCGTTGGCCATGGCCTTGAGCCGGAGCGGGGTGACGCTCGCTCTTGCTGACATTGACGAGCGCGGACTGGGCGACGTGGTAGCTGAGGTCCGACGCAGCGGAGCAACGGCGGAGGGTTGCGTCGTCGACGTCACCGATGCGGGAGCTGTTAACGAGTGGGCTCGAGCGACTATGGATCAGTTCGCCGGGGTGCACATGATCTGGAACGTCGCCGGCATCATCAACGCCGGTGACGTGCTGCAGTCCAGCCTGGCCGACATCGAAAGGCTGATGGCGGTCGACTTCTGGGGGGTGGTCCACGGCACGAAGGCATTTCTACCTCACATCATCGCGTCCGGGGGCGGCTGTGTTGTGAATGTCTCCAGCGCGTTCGGCCTACTCAGCGCGCCGGCGTACGGCAGTTACAACGCCGCGAAGTTCGCCGTCCGGGGATGGACCGACGCGCTCCGTCAGGAGATGCGCCTGGCCGGCCACCCCGTGTCGGTGACTTGTGTGTACCCCGGCGGCGTGCGCACGCCGATCATGACTAACAGCACCAGCACGGCCGGGCTAGACGATGCCCGCCGGCGGCGTGAAGTTTTTGACACGCGCGTAGCCCGCACTGACCCGGACCGGGCCGCCGCCGTCATCTTGCGGGCGGTTGCCGCCGGTCGACCGCGGGTCCTCGTCGGCGTCGACGCGCACCTTGCCGACCTTCTCGCCCGATTCACCGGCACCCGCTACGAGCGGCTGGTGGAGTTCGTGGGCCGGCGGCGAAGATGAGCCCCTGGACGCATCCGGATCGGCGACGTCCCATACTCGCGCCGACAGATCGAAGGCGGTGTTGACGCGTGGCGCGGTGGTTGCTCATCGAGACCTTCGGTCCAGTGCCGTCTGAGCCGACGGTTATTGGGGTCGGCAACTCGACCCGAAACATGGTGCCACTCCGCACGGTGCTCCGGGGTCAGTCCCTAAGCACCATCGAGGCGGCGGTCACGCGTGTTCGCGGAACCGGCGAACGTATCGACGCTATCGACGGCGGGCGTCGGCTCATCGCCGAACCGCTCTCCACCTTCGCCGGCGACATCCATGGCGTCTACGCCTGGACCGGCGCGCAGCGGGACGACGTTCCGGAGCGCACACCGGCAGGGGCATGGCAGTTCAACCTCACTACCGACAAGATCGCGGGCTCCGACGACTTGCTGGACCTCTACGGCGTGCCGCCCGAAGAGCGACGCAGCGAGCGGAACACAGCCGAAGCGTTCGGCCGCCTGATCACCAACGCAGACGAGTCGGCCGCTCTCGCGCTGATTGTGCAAGCTGAGGCGGGATCGGAACACCGCGCCACCTGGACCGTCCGACGAGACGACGGACAACTCCGCGCTGCTCACTTCTCTTGCCGCGCCATCGCCGAGGCCAATGGCCAGGGAGCACTCGAGGTGGTGCTACGCGGCATCACCCAGGACATCGGTCCCGCAGCAACCACGCCTAGCGCACCGCCGCCAGTGATCCTCGCCCAGCAGGTACTCGCCGGGCTAGCCGAGCCCGGCACTCACCGCGCAATCATCAATCTCCGGACGTTGCGGCTGATCCGGTGGATGACAGGCGACGATCCGGCGCCGGGAATCGCGTGGAAGAACGATCCGGATGATCCAATCGCTCACTGGATCCACCCCGACGACCTCCCCCTGGCAAACGCGGTGACCACCAGCCTCGTCAGAGGCAAGGCCAGCGTGGTGCTGCGGTTCAGAACAACAGACCGCGGCTGGCGCCAGGTGCCCGTCACGGCGCACCTGGTGCTGCTGGACTCCAACACCACGGCGGCGCTTCTCACCCTCCACGACAGCTAAAAGCGGCGATTCAGACTTGACCGTCGCGCCAGCGCGAGCGTATGCCGGCTGATTGAGTTCGGTGTCCACCGGCGTGTCGCGAAGGGACCCGCCATATGCCTAGGGCAGTCTCCTGACCTATGAGCACTGTCGCCTTCGAGTTCCGGATGACGCCGGAGCAACGGGAGTCCCTGCGGACGGCCGCGCGCGAGCGCGACATCACCATGCAGGAGCTCCTTGAGCTGACGGTGTTCAACCAGGTGCGGCCACGGCAACGCACACGCCGCAAGCCGCTGTATCCGGCCCAGGAGCTGCCAATCGCGGGATAGCCGAGTCATACAAGTGCCGTAGCTGAGAGGGCGCCTCGGCCCTGCTACGCACCGTCGGCTAGCTCGAACCTTCCGGCCGCCGTAAAACCGTCGGCCGGTCGCAAGACCCCAGGTGCCCGGCCTAGACAGGCCGGGCAGACGGGCCGCAAACCGCGGCCTGGAAAGCCGAAGACCCCGTGCCCCTCTTTGCTTGCCGGCGGGAGGGCGACGAGGTCTTCAAAGCTCAGCTAGGAGGCCAGCGTACCCCAGGCCCCCACCCGGGGCCATGCCGTGCTGCCGATTTCCGTTCCGGGTGTCGGCGGACGGCCAGCCCCGTGTGCCTCCAACACGGGCCGGGACCGCCCGCACTCGACTGTGCGGGTCGGAATGCCGGCCCGCTACAACCCACCGGTCCCCCACCGGCCAGTCCAGGGTGGCCTCGGCGGGTGGCTGCCGGCCGTCCAGACCGCCGTCACCAGCCGGGCCGTGCCCGGGCTGACCGACACCACCCTGATCCTCGCCCGCGCCCTGCTGCACTACGCCGACCGCGACGACGGCACCACCCGCCCCGGCCTCGAACACCTCGCCGAACGCACCCAGCTGGCCCGCCGCACCCTGCTGCTACACGTGGCCCGGCTCATCGACGCCGGCCTGCTCATCCGCCTGGCGCGCGGCCGGCACACCAGCCTGAGCGAGCAGCTGCACACCGGCCGGACCCGCAACGCCGCCGTCTACCGCCTCGCCCACCCCCGACCCGACGCCCCAGATGACCAGTCAGACCGGCCGGCGCAGGCCCCTCCCCCACCAGCACACCAGCCCGCCCCGGGTTCCGGTCCTGTGCGTTCATGCACCCCACCCCGTTCTCTCAGTCTAAGAAGAGAAACTCCCGTCGCGCGCGAGAGCAACGCCGGCCTAACGGCCGGCGGAGACCCCTCACCAACAGGCGCAGGAGCGCCGGGGGTGCCATGTGCATCGCGGCGGCCGCCATCCCGGCCCGGCACCCGCCGCTGGCAACGCCGCCAAGCCGCCGAAGCCCTCCGCCACGCCGCCCCCGCCGTGTTCGCCGGCACCAGCACCGCCGCAATCGCCTCCGCCATCCGCCACGCCCACACCGAAGGATGGACCACCGACGACTACCTCCACCTGCTCAACCGCCACCCCCTCCCCGCCCTCCCCGACCGGCTCGGCGGCCACGCCCACCTCCACCACCCCGCCGGACTCCTCACCTGGCGCATCACCCACTGGTTCGGCCAACACGGACCCCTCCGCCCCACCACCCACTTGGCCGAACAGCGGCAAGCCGACGAGGAAAGGCGGCGGACCGACCGCGACCAAACCCGAGCCGAACGGCAAGCCGCCCAACGCAACGCCGCCACCACTAACCAAGCACACGAACACGTCACCGGTCTGCGACGCCGGATGGGCTGGATCAGCCGCCCCGGGCGGGCGGGCGTGTCCTGAGGTGGATCGCCTTAGCGGCGTTCGACCTCCAATGTCCTGTCCGGCGAACCACTTGGTGCTCAGGACCTGCTTCTACCTCGGCCGCGCATCTCGCACGTCGGTGGGGGCGACGCCAAAGCGCACGTCACCGGCTGGGTGACGTCTACAGCCGGCAGGGATGCGGAGACCCAATAGCGGCGACGGGAACCCCGAACGTGCTGAAGACCGTTCGCGCAAGCTACCTAGCTAGGTGCCTCGCAAGCAGCCTTCCTGTCAATCCGGGTAGGCGCCCAGGTAGGCGCCTGCCCACCTCACTTGCCTGGTACCTGGCTGCGTCGTCCGGCGTGTCGATCCTCGAAGGGGATGTGTGTGTGGTCAGCTGGATTCGCTTTGACAACGAGCCCGAGGAGCCCCTGTTGATCCCAACCGCCGTCGCTGTAGTCAACGGCAAGGGCGGTACGGGGAAGACCTCGATCGTGGCCAACGTCGCCGGCTTGGCGGCCGCCGGCGGGTACCGGGTGCTTGCCGTCGATCTCGACCCGCAGGCCAATCTGGCACGTGACCTTGGGTATGTTGACCGCAGCGACGGAGGGGTCGGGCTGCTCGCAGCGCTGGCAGGCCACCAGCCGATCCCCGTCCTGGACAGCGTGCGTCCAGGACTCTCTGTCATTCCGGGGGGAGAGGACCTGGAGGACTGGGCGCCGCTAGCGAACGCGAGGCGTGGCCGCAGCCGACAGCCGGAGACCGCGCTGTACGCGGCCCTCCGGCCCGTCGCAAGTGAGTACGACCTCCTGCTCATCGACTGCCCGCCCGGTAACCGGGAGCTGCAATTCTTGGCGCTCGTCGCCGCTCGGCACGTCGTCATCCCGACCCGGCCCGACGAGGCCAGCTTCGACGGCCTCGTGCGGGTCGCCCGCATCTTCGATGCGGTCCGGCCACTCAATCCCTCCCTCGACCTGCTAGGGGTTGTCCTGTTCGGGATCGAGACCCGCGCGAAGCGGATCCGGCACGAGGCCCGCAGCCAGGTCGCCGCCGAGCTCGGCGACCCCGGCCTGGTCTTCGACAGCGACATCCGGCACCTACTCGCCCCCGCCCGCGACGCCCGGGCCCGCGGGCAACTCGCCCACGAGTACGAGGACAGCGTGCTCGCCGCACCCCGTTTCTACGAGGCCGGTGGCCGGGAGGAGCGGTTCGCCAGCTCCGCCCCGGGGCTGGCGAGTGACTACCAGAAACTCACCGCCGAGCTGCTCACCCGGCTGCAGGCCAGCACGATGGCGGTGACGGCGTGACCGACCGTGCCCAGGCACTGCACGCTTTCCGCGCCTCTCGGACCGCCGGACTGCCCGCTCCGCCCACACGCTCTGTCGTTGCCCTTCCCGATCTTGGCGCCGAGACGGACCCCGGGACCGAGAACCATGCGGAGGGCAACGCCACCGCGCGCCAACTCGACGAGCAGCAGCCGCCCTCCAACCAGGGAGAGGGCGTATCTGGGGAAGGGCGCGGATCCCCCCGTGGTCGGCAGCAGCACCATGCCGGCGTCGGGCGCGACGACACCTCCGCAGGACATGCGTCGCTCAGCTTCGAGGCGCTCGTGGAGCGTCCTGTCCAGACCTGCAAGACCATGACAGACATCCGGCTGTCCTCGCCGTCCAAGCCGCTCAACGTAGACATCACCCCGAGCACCGCCGACGCCTTCGACGAGCGGTGCCGCGCCCTACGGGTCAAGAAGAAGGATGTAGTCGAGGTCCTGCTGCGGGCCTGGCTTGACGCGTCCACAGACAGCCCCTGACGGCAACCCCCGGTACAGGGCGTCCCGGTACCGACCGGGCTCACGTCCAGTGCGTTCGTGCCCAGGACGCCGGCCCCGAAGCGGCGCGAGACGAAAGTGATCTTGTGTCACTTGTCGATCCCCGACTGACACTGACACGGGTCCGGTCGTCGGTGGTCCGTGGCCGCCCCGGTCGCTGTCTGCGCGTCCGGTAGAAAGATGCGGTGTCGTTCAGAGTGGAGCGTTTCGATGCGCGGGCGTGGCCCGATGAGGAGCTCGAGGCGTTGTTCGACGGTGCGTTCCCGGCATTCATCTCGGCCGACCCCGTCGCCGCGGTCTACATCGGACGGATCCGGGAGTGGTTCGCTGACATGAACGTCATGCTGGTCGATGAGCACGACCGCCCGGCGGCGGTCGGGTGGGGTGTGCCGATCCGCTGGACCGGCGAGGTCACCGACCTGCCCACTGGCTATACCGACACCACCCGTCGCGCGGTCGAACAGCACCAAGCGAGCCAGGAATGCGACACGTTCGTCATCTGCGGCGGCATCGTCGACCGGTCCCGCACCCGTCAAGGTGTCGCCGGGCAGCTGATCGTCGCACTGCGCGACCTGCCGGCGGTGGCACATCTGCCTCGGGTGATCGCGCCGGTCCGTCCGACCCTGAAGTCGACGTATGCGCTGACACCGATCGACACATTCGCCGGGTGGACCCGCGAGGGGGGCACCCCGCTCGACCCGTGGCTACGCACCCACGTCCGCCTCGGAGGGCGCATCATCGCGACAGCGCCGCATTCCCAGACGATGACCGGCACCGTCGACCAGTGGCAGGCCTGGACCGGTCTACGCCTGCCGTCCACAGGCCATTACGTCATCCCCGACGGACTCGCCACTCTCTACGTCGACGTCGAGCACGACCTGGGAACCTACACCGAGCCCAACGTCTGGGTGCAGCACCGATAGCCGATCCTCTAGTGACGCAGTAGAGGCCAGCCCGGCAGGGGTCAGCTGACGCTCCCTGCGGTGTCGTCGGGATCGATTCCGTGTTGGGTAAGCAGTCGCCGCAGTCGGGCGACCTCGGCGCGCAGGTGATCGTTTGGGTCCGGGCGGGGCTCAACCGTTTCCCGCTGACGCTGCTGCTCGGCAACTATCTCGAGTAAGGCTTGCCGGGTCTGGTCCAAGTCGCTGCCCAGATTGACGAGTATCTGCGCAGCAACGCCCCCGCCCTCGCGGATCACGCCGAGCAGGAGATGTTCGGTGCCGATGTAGTCCTGGCCGAGTTCAAGCGCCTCACGCAGGCTCAGCTCGAGGACCTTCTTCGCCCGCGCCGTGAAAGGCATGTGGCCCGAAGACGGTGACTGACCGCGGCCAATCATCGACTCGACCTGATCGCGCACCGCCTCCGCGGACACGCCCCGTGCCGTCAACACGGATGCCGCCGCGCTGTTGCGGTCAACGAGCAGGCCAAGCAGCACGTGTTCCGTGCCGATGTAGTCGTGGCCCAGATCTCGCGCTTGTTCCTGCGCCAACACCACGACCCGGCGAGCTGAGTCGGTAAACCGCTCGAACATGCAACCATCTCCTCTTCGTGTCGCATCGGTCCTCATCCAGGATGACACCGGGCGCTCGGGCCGGTGCTGTCCGATAGCCGAATGGTGCCCAGCGACGGGCGCGGCCGTCAGCCGATTCTCCGGTGGGACGGCCTCCCCGCCGGCGTAACCGTCCCTAGGTAATGACGTCACGGTCGGCGTAGAAGGGCCGGCACTCCCGGCCGTGTCATGAGCCGCAAACTGGAGCGATCTTGAGCGCGCGAGAGTGCCGAGAAGTACCAGAGAAGGCACATCCGCCACGCCGGCGTGGGTCCGACTGGCGCTGATGGGCGCAGGGAGCGACGCCGACCGGCCTCCGCTGAGCCGGGATACTCAGCAGCGTGAATCCGGGATCGCTTGGGCCGCCGACATCTAGGGATCTGCTGACCCGGCTCAGACACTGGTCGTCGCCTTGGCCGGCAACACCGACACACCTCGTGGCGGTGCTGGCGCTCGCCGCAGCCAGCGGAGTCTTTGCCGCCTACGTACAGGACGCTTGGCCGAGCTGGCATTTCATCGGCCACAGTCTCGTTCTATGGATCATCGTGGCCGCCGCCGCCGCACTCGTCGGCACCTGGTTCCAATCGTGGCTCACCACCAGTGCTGCGCTCGCCGTCGCGGTGCTGTCCTACTTCATCGCGGCCCGCGTTTTCGGGCCATTCGAATACCCAGCGCTGCTCAGCCCATTGCTGCTATTTTGGGTCGTCCTCGCCGCCGTGGGCGCTTTGGGATTCGCGACGATTTGCCTGACCGCCGCCAACCATGGCCGACTGAGCTACCTCGCTGTCGGGGTGATTGCTGGGCTGCTGGTCGGGGATGCGATCAACACCTCGGTCGGCATCCCGTACGTCGAACAAAGCGAACCGCTCACCGCGCTACGCAGCGTTATCGACAACTCGGATCCTGTCATGATCATTGGAACGACCGGGGCCCTGTGCTGGATCGCGATCATGCTGGTCCACCACCGTCACAGCCTGATCCGCGCGTGGCTCATCGTTCCCGGCGCGCTGGTGGGCCAGGTGCTGGTGACCATCCCTGACCTCCTTCTGCACTACGCGTAATTAGCCACCGTTGACGTAGTCGAGTCGGCAGGGCTCGCGTGCCAGCGGCGTGCCCGCAAGTGCAGAGGCTCGGCGCCGAAGCACTGTTGGATCTAGACCACGACCAAGCGGTTCAAGCCCTACTGCCGATGTTCCGATTGCCGAACCCTAAGCGGGCGGACCTAATCCCTGTGCACGCTCGGCTTCGCGCTGCCGCAGTTGCGAACTCGGCGAGCCGGTCCAGTGCGGCCGTTTCGGTCGGGGCGGTGGAGACCGGTTTGAGGTCCCTAGCGACGACGAGGGCCGCCAGCTCCCCGTTCAGCTCGTTCGCCGCAGTCGGCGCAGCAAGCGCCGCCCTGATCGTGGGAATCTTCCTCGGGCTGGCGATCCGCAGCGCCAAGTAAGCCGCAAGCCTCGACCGGCAACCAACCCCGGTCGGTGACGGCCAGGTGCCGGATGGGAGACAGAGACGGGCTGGGCACCCGGATTGCTGCTATCTGAGTGCCCAAGCACCGCCCCGGCGGCCGAAACCCCGTGCGTGGGCGTCGGCGTGAGGCATGTCGGCCGCGGGCTTCCTGCCCGGCGGGTCAGCCGGGCGGGTCGTTCTCGGCGTTCTCAGTTGCTTGCTGCTGCCCGGCCGGATGTTCGGCGTCCTCTGCGGGGGTGCCGTCTGGGCTGTCGGCCTGCTGGTCGTTGTCGCTGGTCGGGTCGGCGTCGCTGCTGGCGGTGGTCGGATCTGGCTGGTCGCTGGCTTCGGTCACGCGGTCTCCTTCGACACGCCAATCGGGTGTCGGGTCGGCGGCACCGGCGCGGCGGTACGGCGAGCAGGTGTTAGGACTTGAAGGCGTCCTTGACCTGCTCGCCAGCGTCCTTGACGTTGCCCTTGGTCTGGTCGGTGTGGCCGTCGGCTTCCAGATCTTTGTTGCCGGTGGCCTTACCGGCGTGTTCCTTGGCCTTGCCCTTGAGCTCTTCGGCCTTGTTCTTCGCCTTGTCTGCCAGTCCCATCGGAGACTCCTTGTCTGATTGGGCCACCACGGCCGGTGGCCTACCCGGCGACGCTACTCCGGGGTCTAGCCCCGGGTCGTTGCCCGGCCCGGTGGGGACCGCGGGAGGCGCTCAGTCGTTTAGGCGTCGCGGCTACCGGCCTTGACCAGCCCGCGGGCGATCATGCATCCGATGATCAGGTAGGTGATGTAGCGCAGCGCCAGGGCTTGCGTCAACGGGCCGCCTCCGCCGTGACCGTTGTCGCCGACTCGTCCAGGCGCTCGCCGGCGCCCTCGACCCGCAGGACCAGAACGAAGCACTGGGGGGGGCATCGAGCGGCGCGGCCGCCGTCGCCCAGGCCGATCCGCTCGCCGTCGCCCTTGGCCGTCGACCCGGGCGGCCGGTCGGCGACCGTCACCGTGATGCTTCCGCCGGAGCCAGCACAGACCGAACCGCCGGCGGTGGGACAGCGCGCCGGCGTCCCGGTCGAGTGACCTCGCCAACGAGACCGCCGCCGCCGCCGCCCGCCGCCTCGGCCGCCGCCGTGACTGCCCCGAACTCGAGACGGTCGAAGTCGTCACCGTGACCGAGGCGCGAGCCGCCGTCCCAGCCGACACTCGCAGCGACCTCCTGACCAGAATCGTCGCCGCCGCCCGCGACGGCGACAGTGTCCTGCCGATCTCCGGCCAGCTCCTCCTTCACGGGGACCGCACCGGATGCCATTGCCCGCGACCCGCCGGCCGTCCCCGCCGCCGCCGGCCTACGGCTTGCAGCTGGCGGAGAGCCTGCAGATGCCCTCGTCGAGATCATCGACAGCCTCGTCATGGCGTCGTGGCGCGGGGCCAGGGACCGCTCCCGCCCAGACGGCTGGCCCACGGCCGAAGCGGTAGGCGGCCCCGCCTTCGACGGCCTCCGTCAGCGCGCCGCTGCGGCCGCGGCCCTGCTCGATGAACCCTGGAGGTACGCCGTCATGGCCGCCGCAGACCTTCTCATCGACCAAGTCAAGCAGGAGCGCACTTGGAAGCAACGGCCCGACGCTCGCCGGCGACGTCGTCGACGCCCAAGGCGGCGCTCCCGGCACGACGGCGGAGCCGGAGCTCTGGCAGGCGTTGCAGATTCTCGCGGTCGCTGGACTCGACGTAGGCGGAGCCCCCTGAGCCCGGTGTGTTGAGTCAACTGCGCAGAACGTGCGCTAAGCACATAGGTGCTAAATCAGGTCTGGGGTGCGACCGGCCCGACGCCAGACCGTCGAGGTCGTCCCGCAGCACGATCCCGTGTGCTACAGCCCGGCTCTCCAAGCGGCCGTGGTCGGGTTAGCGGAAGACACGTTCGTCGGCGTCGTGGTCGGTGCGGTAGCCGATCTTCTTTCGGAGCTGGTGGGTCAGTTCGCGAGGCCGGACTCGAATGCTTCGGTGAGCATGCTTCGAGCGATGCCGGGGTCACGGGCGGTGTGCACCGAGCAGAGCACTGCACCGGGTGCGAACCGGTTCCACCAAATTCCGTCGACCGGCAGTACCACGGCGCAGGCGCGTAGCGCATCGGGACTTACCCCGTGCCGGCGGGCGATCTGTTCGGCCGCCGCGCGCACGACGTCGTAGTCGAACTGGCCGGGTTGACCCTGTGGCGGGATCAGCAGAGCCCGCCGCCGGGCGTCCGCCCAGCGCAGCGCCCCGTTGAGCGTGACCTGTACCGCCTTGGCCAAGGCGGGTCGGTCGGCGAGCGAGGCGAACTCGGGCGGGTCGAACGCCGCCCGGTGCTCGGTGGCCCACTGCCGCAGCCAGACGCGCTGATCCACGCTGGCAGGTGGGCCCTGTTGTCGGCGGACGTCCTGCGCCACGACCTCCTGCCACCAGCCTGTCCAGGCCGCGCCGGCCGCGGAGCGTTGCTCGGCAGCTACCAGCGCGGAGTAGTCCGGCAAGTCCCCATCCAGGCGGGGTGGGATCACCGACTCAGCCGGCACCTCAAGGCCGAGCGTGTCACGGACGAACAGCGCCACCACTGGCGCCTGCTCGATCCCCTCGGCGAACCGCCACGAAGCCGATCCGGCAAATCGCATCGCCTGGAGTGTGCCATCCCTCCCGTACGGTGCCCCACAAGGCATTCGACGCCCTATCGATGACCGCAAGCCGATCGGCAAGCGGACCGTCGGAACTTGTTGTCCAAGGCGGCCCTTATCCGGGATCTGGGGCTAGCTGGTCGAGCGGTCGGCGGGCCGTTGCTGTGCCAGTCGGTTCGACGAGCTCCGGGAGTGCGCGGCGATGGGCATGTCGAGGCCGGTGCGCAACCGTCGATGACGGCGAGCACCTCGGCCAGGGTGGCGTGTTCCGCGAAATCGGCATACACCCGCACCGCCACCTCGACGGGCGGGTCCGCTATCACGGCCACCCCACTCCAAGGCGCTCGTGTGGGTAGTCGTCCTCGACCGTATCTCCGTGCGCCTGCGGGATCGCTGACAAACACCCCTTCTCGTCCCGTCAGCCCAGTGCTTCACTTCGATGGTGACCGGTAGCGACGACACCAGCGAGTGGATCGGGTTCGTAGTCCACGACGGCAGAGTCCGGGAAAGCATGAACCCGCACCTCCCGGCTGACCAACGGCAGCACGCACAACAACTGGTCGACGAGGGAGCCCGCCAGCGCGGCCAGATGGTCCTCACCGTCATCGTGGAGGTCTACGAGAACGGTCAGGCAGTGCCGCAGGTCCAGCTGCCCCCCGAGAGTCCCCTCAACGTCGAAGACACTCACCGGATCGCAACCATTGTCCGGGGTCCAGCCCGCGACGCCCTGGCCGCCTGGCGATAGCTTCACCAACCACCAGGCCGCAACCCGACCCCTCGGTACTCAACACCGGAGGCGCTTGACACCCGCTCCACGTCCACATCATCGAGCGGGAGATCATCCGGGACCGGACGGTGGCAGGGTTGACCGCGGCGCGGGCCCGCGGCCGGGTGGGTGGCCGGCCGTCGAAGTTGTCTGCGGAGCAGCGCCGGCAGGCCCGCAAGATGTATGACGAACGTGAGCTGACCGTCGAGCAGATCGGGTGCTGGGGTGAGCCGGACGTCGATCTACCGGGCATTGGGCGCGACGACGCTGCCGGGACCCCCCGCCGCTCCTGACGCGGCACGCACCGAGCCGACGGCGGCGACCAAGATTTCGGGCGGTGATGCGGCAGCAGCGGTGCCGAGCCAACCGCGCACATCGGTGGGCGAGGCGCCGGCGGTGGTGCGGCCGCGGGGCCGGTCGCACCAGGTTCGTGGTGCAGGCCGACCCGGCCGACCCGGAGCGCGGGCCGGTGGCGGTGGTCAGCGGCCACAGCAGCCAGAGGGCGGCGACGACCGCCATGGGTCGGTGGCCAGCAGTCGGCGGGCGTCTGGGGCGGGGGAGCGGGTGCTGTTGCAGGTCCGCGCCGCCGAGCAGATCAGCTCTCGGCTGGTTTGGGACGGCCAGGCCGACCTGCGGCCGATGTGCGGGTCTCCCAGTTCGGCGGACCGTCGCACACCTGGTCGCCGCGCCGACAGCTCACCGAAGGACCGCGCAACATGCGTACCGCGCCGGTCGATGGTGGCTTCTCCCTTGGTGAGTACCAGGGGCCAGGCGGCGGCGGAAGGAACTTTCGTGGGTTCCGCCACCTTCACCAACGACCGAAGCCTGTCAACCGAGCCGACATCTTCGCGGCGATTTACCAACCGCCGTTCAGTGAGCGCCGCGGCCGGGGCCGGCTAGCGGCTAGCGGCGTCGTCTACTAGACCCTGTACGACGCGGTACCCACCGGCGGTAGCCGAAGAAGCTCAACCCAGCGGCGGCGATGATTAGGAGCACGACGAGCACCACCGCCGCGCCCACGAGGACTGCGGCCAGGATGAGCTGGTGAAACAGGGCCGCTACGGCGGCGGCGATCAGTGCGCTGAGTGCCCCGATGATCAAGCTCATAGGCCGCCTTCCGGGAGCGATTGTCTGGCTACTTCATCGGTGGGGAAGGAGATGGACGCGCCACCCGCATCATCGCGGCTTGAGGCCGGTGCTTAGACCGTCAGGCCGTACCGGTGCTTCCAACAGATGATCACGGGCTGCTCGCTCGTCCCGGAGGCATTGCCTGACCTGGACGGACCGACCATGGCTCGGGGCAGCCGACCGGCCATGGCAGTGCTTTGGGTCAGGACTTGAAGACGTCCTTGACCTTCTCGCCTGCCTGCTTGAGGTTGCCGCTGGCTTGATCGGCTTGTCCCTCGGCCTGCAGGTCTTTGTCGCCGGTGACCTCGCCGGTCTTCTCCTTACCCTTACCGGTAAGCTGCTGCGCCTTTGTTCTTGATCTTGTCGTCGAGGCCCATTGTGGCCCTTTCTGCTAGACGGCATCTGGAGGGAGCGCCGTTGGTCAGCCGGCTTCAGGTAGCTCGTCAGGCGACGGCTCACCGGTGGCCTGCATACCCACTTCCTTACGCCCTAAAGCAATCCAACGCCGCCATTCTGGGCGGGTTCTGCGGGGCTGGTCCGGCAGCCCCCCGACATCCATCCGAGGGGTGGGGTGAAGCCCGGTCGGTTAGCTGTTGGCGGTGCCGGGTTGGGCGGCGAGACGGTCGAGGAGGTCGTGTAGGCCGTCGCTGAATTCTTGTTCGGCGTGGTCTGGGCTAGCCGGACGGCGAATTCGGCGACGTTGGGGTATTGGTCGGCGTCGATGGTGACGACGGCGGTGATGGGGGCGATGGGGGGCTTGTCGGCGGTGGCGTCGTGGAGTGGGGCGCCGGCGATGGCGGCGGTGGCGACGTCGGGTTGGGTGACGTCGACGCCGGGGTCGGCCGGGTCGGCGATGTCGGCGTTGGGCGCGTCGGGGGGGAGGGGTTCGGCGGGGAGCGCGTCCACGGCGGGGTCTTCGGCGGAGCGCGCGCCGGCTTCCAGGAGCAGGTGGCCGAGTAGGAAGCTGGTGAACGCCCGGTAGGTGTAGAGGACGCCTTCGTCGGTGAAGCCCCGGCTGCGGAGGGCGGTCAGGAAGGCTTCGAGCCAGCGCAGGGAGCGCAGCGGCGGCCGGACGAAGGGGGCTTCGGGTGGTCGGGTGGCGACCAGCGGGAACGCCCGGGGGTGGCTGATCGCGAACCGGCGGACTCCGTAGGCGAGGCGGGTCAGGTAGTCTTCCCAGCCGTCTTCGGGCTGGAACTGCACTTGGGGGTCGGCCCACAGTTCGTCGATGATGCTGTCGACGACGGCGTCGAGGAGCGCTTCGCGGTTAGCGACGTAGCCATACAGCGACATCGCTTCCACGCCGAGGCGTTGGCCGACCCGGCGCATGCTCAACCCGCCGAGGCCTTCGGTGTCGATCAGCTCCAGGGCGGCGCTGACCACCAGCTGGCGGGACAGCCGCCGCCGGAACGTCTTCACCGGCCCGCCGGTCGGTCCGGTGGGCAGCGGGGGTGTGCCGGCGGCCGATCTGGGATAAGGCACCCGAGCGCATCTCCCTTACAGCCGAAACTTCTACCCGCAGGTCGGCCGCCGCCCGTTCCGGCGTCGACCCGTCACTGCCGTCCTACCCCACTTTGCCCGACTCAGCACGGCCACAGGACCGGGGCGATCACGATCCGGGTTCGGGCGCATCGATGTATCCCGACCTCAGGAGGATCGATCCCATCGGGAGCGCGGCGAGCCAGCTCAGCCGGCCCCGGACGGCGACCGCGGTCCGGGCCGCCGGGGGGAGCCGGAGGAGTCGGTGCAGACCCAGGCCGACCCGCAGACCGATCAAGGCGAGCCAGCCGCGCCAGCCGGGGTCGGGATGGCGAACCTGACCCGGGCTACCACCTCCAGCTGAGCACCGCGTCGCTCACCGTTCCTGACGTCGCCTTCGCGTTGATCGGCCCGCAGGACTCTGTCCCCCAAGCGACTGCGTCGGGTTGCTTTAGGGCGTAAGGAAGCGGGTATGGTGGCTGTCGGTGAACAGCTGCTCCTTGATGGTGTCCATCGAGAGCAGAGGCAGGCGGAGCCGCACGGAGAGCTCGCGGGCCAGCGTCGTCTTGCCTGACCCCGGGACCCCGGTCACCAACACCGTGAAGGCAGCCATGACAGCAAGTTCTACTTGACCGGGCCACCGCCGCCGTCTTAACAACCGACCCCTGGTGAGGCTCACCTAAGCGCCTGCGGAGGCTCAATCGGGCGGTGCGGTTCACGCAGAGGGCCCCATAAGCTTCTGGTCGTGTCGACCTTCACCACTCGTCGACTGCAGGCAAGGCCGGTCACAGCGAACGACTTGCCGGTTTTCGAGCGGCTGTGGGGCGACGAGCGGGTGGGGCGCACTCTGGGTGGTGCCCGCGGCCGCGCTCAGGTGCAGGAGGTCCTTTCCGAGGCCGCGGACCACTGGTGCAAATGGGGGTTCGGACGCTGGCTGCTGCAGGCCGGCGAGGAACCCGTAGGCACTGTGAAGCTGGCTCGCTGTGAGATTGCGGGGCTGCCGGAGGTCGAGCTGGGCTACGCGCTGTTCCCCGAGTTCTGGGGCGCGGGCTATGCAACCGAGGCGGCATCCGGCGCCCTTGACTTCGGACGTGACGCCGCTGGCCTGCGCGAGGTCGTTGCTTTCGCCCTCGTGTCGAACACGGCCTCCTTCGCAGTCATGCAAAGACTCGGCTTCCGCTACGAGCTGGACCTGGAACTGCCAGCCGGTCCGCACGGGCTGCACCGACTCGCCCTCAATTCCTCGTAGCCGTCTTTGCGGACAACCGCACCGATCAACGATCGCTGACCGGTCGGTCATCGATCGCCAGTGGCACAAGATCAAGCCGCACGTTGTGGAAGTCTCCAGCCATTCGGCTATGACCGATGTCGTGACAGGCTCTCGTGGTGGCGGCGTCGACAGGGGCGGAGATGGACGAGTCGCTCCTGCGGCGACTCCTTCGCCCTGAGGCGCCTCATCTGGCCGACCTACCGCTGAGACGTGTGGCGGGTGGGTGGGACAACGACATCTGGCGGCTTGGGGACGATCTGGCCGTGCGGCTGACCCGACGCGCTGTCGCCGCGGACCTCCATGCGCACGAGCAGACGTGGCTACCCATCGTCGCGACCGGGTTACCGATACCGGTGCCGACGCCGCTCGTCATAGGCAGCTCAAGCTCCGACTTTCCGTGGCCGTGGAGCGTCGTGCCGTGGTACGACGGCGACGCCGCTGCGGTGACACCACCAGTTGCAGGTGAGGCTCGAACCTTGGGCGGCTTCCTGGCGGCACTGCACATGTCGGCACCGGACGAAGCCCCGCGCAACCCCGTCCGCGGTGTCCCGCTCGCGCTTCGGCGGCACGCGATCTGGGCGTCGACACGGCACCGATGGACAGCGGAGGACCGTTCGCTCACGGCGGCGGCCACACGCGTCTTCGACGCGGGAGTTGCCGTGTCACCAGCCCGCGAACGGGTGTGGCTGCACGGTGACCTGCATTCGCGCAACGTGCTAATCAAGGGGGGCCGCTTGGCCGCAGTCTTGGACTGGGGCGACATGACCGCCGGGGACGCCGCGACCGACCTGGCGGCGGTGTGGTGGCTGTTCGACCTGACTGCGCACAGCAACTTCTGGACGGCGTACCGCCCGGTCGGCGCAGCCACGTGGCATCGGGCACGCGCCTGGGCCGCGCTATTCGGGCTGTCGTTCCTGACCTTCGCCCTTCCCGACGCCCCTAACACGGCGGACCTCAAGGCGCAGGAGCTTGCCCGACAGGTACTCGAACGCGTCGTCGCACCGCAGCGACCATTCGGCGGCGCCATGTGACGGCACCCTGCAGTCGTCCTTCGGGCTCGCCGGCCAAGGCCTCGGCCCGCTGGAGGATCCCTCTCTCAGACGGTCCCCTTGCGGGATTTGCCCCCTTGCGGGATTTGCGCTCGTGAGTAATGAGGCGGGGCGCCTGTCAGAGCAGTCAGCGCGCGACGGGACCCTCCGCTCGGCGAGCGCGGGCACGCGGCGCGACCGCATACCGCAGCGGAGTCGTCTGGCCGCACCCATTCGCAGGCAATGGCTGCTCGACTACGGGAGTTCTTCGATGCCGGCAAGTCTCAGCGCGTCGCCACAATCCCGGCAGTCGCGTAGGGCGACGATTCGCCCGCCCCGCACGGCGAACATGGCGTAGGCACGGCCGTCGGACTGACAGACGCGTAAGCGTCCGCACTTGGGGTTCGCACGGCCTCGACGACCTTGTCGCCGCACCAATCCTCCGCTCGTGTCGGACGGATGCGGTGTGGGGGCAAAGGCCCCCGATCGGAAGGCGGTGCTCGTGGCGCGCCGGGGTCACGGTCGGCCCGCCGGACGCGACGCCACCGCACCAACCGGTGACTACGACGGCCACCGGCCTCCTCTCCACAGCTATACGAGCGGAGAGATCAGGGTCAACCGAACGGTCGCACCGACCCAGTATCAAACGCGAGCAGGGCGCCGGCAAGAGCCCGGCTCGCCACAACGAGGCGGCGAACGCACACCAATCGGGTTATGCCGCCGCCTTGCCGAGGTCGGCGAGCACACGGGCGCGTATGACCTCCGGGTCGGCGCCGACGTGCCGAAGCAGTTCAACGGCCATGTTGCTGCGCGGGTCGAGCAGGCCAAGCAGTAGGTGCTCCACACCGATGTGCCCGTCGCCGAGCGTTGCGGCCTCGCGCGCGGCGCGTTCCAGCGCACGTTTCGCCCGCGGCATCAAGGGGAGATGCCCGGATACCGCCGCGGGCTCGCACCGGCCGCGGCGCCAAGGCCGTCGGCGCCGCGCCCGCCGGCGCGGATCGTGGTCTAGTGCGCCTGGTCCGAAGCTCGCCTCAGCCCGCTTGCGCACCTCGTCGAGATCGATTCCCAGGGTGCGCAGCGCGTCGGCGTCGCTCTCGCACAGGCCACCCTTGCCGACCAGCTGGCTCAGGGTCTCGCGGCCAGCATTCAAGGTGACGCCAAGGTCGGTCAGCGCGCTCACCCCGGGCGCCTCCGGCTGGGCAAGGACGCCGAGTAGAAGATGCTCGGTGCCGAGCCAGAGATGTCTGAATGCGCGGGCCTCTTCCTGACCGCGGACGACGACCTGGCGGGCCGCCGGTGTGAACCGCTCGAACATCGTCACCTCCGTCCGTGCTTCTTGTGCACGGCCTGCTTGCTCACCCCGAGAGCCTGACCGATCTCCTCCCAGGACCAGCCGTATCGCCGAGCGCCGTCCACCTGGAGTGCTTCCAGGCGCTCGACCAACCGCCTTAGCGCCGCCACGGCACACAGGCCCACGCGGGGGTCCTGGCTAGTAGCGGCGGCTGCTGCATCGACCGCTTCAGTCATGCCGTCAACTTACATTGACGCAGCTGCCGATGTCAACACGAGTTGGTACGGGTGTGGCAGGAGCGCCATCCGCCGCGGGCGGCACCCTGTCGCAGGTCAGGATCCCCTTGCGAGACGCGGCTTGGCCTCCGTGCCGGTTGGACGCTGCTGGGGTTATCGGCTCGGGTCGGGGCGTCCACGGGGATTCGACCGCTCGCATCACCAGGTCACAACTGTCAGCGGCGTTCGGTGAGGCGGATGGTGACTTTGTCACCGGTGGACTTGCCCAGCGTGTCGCGTAGTGCTGCCTTGAGGGGCAGTTTGTGGGTGCCGTCTCCGAGGGCCATGAATGAGCTCTCGAAGGGCAGGTCGTCGATGGTGCCAGTGATCTTGACCAGGCCGCGGGTGCCGAAGAACTCGGCGGTCCAGTCCGTGACGACGTAGGTCCAGCCGCCCTTGGCGCCGCTGTGCTGCAGCGTCGCGGTGAAGGTGCGGTCCAGCGACGTGCTCATCGAACCTCCTCCCTGGGGTTCTCGACGACGACGAACCGGTTGCCGTCGGGGTCGTCGAAGGTGAACATCGGCGGCACGCCGGGCCAGCACAGCAGCTCGCCGACAGTGATACCGCGCTGGGTCAATGCGGTGTGCTCGGCTGCAGCGTCAGGGACGGTGAACCGGATGCCGGTCTCGGTGATGGTCTCTTCATCGCAGTCGCCGGCGGTGAGGGCGAGCGTGACCGCGGCGCCAGTGGGAGCAACCTCGATCCAGCGCATGGGACCTGCGTCGCCGTCGAGGCGGACGTCGAACCCCAGCTTGTCCCGGTAGAAGCCGAGCGCGTAGTCCTGGTCGGTGACGGTAACGCCGACGGTTCGGACGTCAGTGATGGTGGTCATGTCGATCTCCTTCGAAGGTGGTGGGCTGTTTCAGCTCGTCTGGTCGTACATCAGTGAGCCCGGGGTAGTGAGGGTTTGGCCCGTCTCCAGCCAGGTCTTGAGACCGGAAAGCACCATCGGCCAGCCGCCGTAGAGCTCCGGGGGCGCGTCGCCGCGCAACTGGTCGTGGGTGACGGTCAGCCGGCATGAGTCGCCGATCGATTCGATCTGCCAGGTGACCCGTGTGGTGCCCTGACGTTCGGCGTCGTCTGACCACAGCGTCTGCATGGACTGCACGAGACGCAAAGGCGGCTCGACGACCAGATTCTCCCCCTCGGCTAGGGGCCGGTCGACCGTCGGATGAACCATCGTGAACCGCGAGCCTGGCGTCCACTCGGAGTGCACTGAGGCGCCGAAGTGGTACCTGGCTCGGATTGCCGGGTCAGTGATCGCCTCCCACAGCCGCCCGGGAGTGGTGCGGATGTAGATCTCGAAGACTTTCTCCATTGGCTGCTCCAGCTCTCGTTTCAGGTCGGACAGGCCGTCGGCCCAGTCCTCGGTGTACTTGGTCACCCATCGGTCGTGGACCTGCCGGATCGGCACCACGTTGAGGTAGTGGCGCTTCTCCCGTCCCTTGCGACGGGTCACGACCAAACCGGCCTCCTCCAAGATCCCCAGATGCTTGGCCACCGCCGGGCGGGTCATGGAATGGCGCGCGGTGAGCGAGGCCAGCGTCTGCCCGTCCTGCTCCAGCAGCGCGTCGAGCAGAGCCCGTCGGGTCGTATCACCCAGCGCCCTGAACACCTGCTCCATGCCAGGAGAATAGGAAACTATTAGGTTCCCTGTCAAGAGGTCGACACAGGGCCAGGTCGCGCGACTTCCATCAGAGCGCCGCGTCGCGGATCCCGGTTCCCGGTAGAGGTTCGGCTTGCCGGGCCGCCGCGGCCTGCCGTAGTCGGGTTCGAGGTGATTGTCGCTTGGAGTCGAGCTCGTTGCGCCGCCAGGTTTGCCGATCTATTGTCTTAGGCTGGTAGATCAATTGGCGTTGAGGGGTCGCGGTGATCGAGTTCTATCTCAATGACCGGTCGGGGGTGCCGACCTATTTGCAGTTGGTTCAGCAAGTCGAATACGCGTTGCGGCTGGGGTACCTGAAGCCTGGTGATCAACTGCCCACCGTTCGGGCGGTGGTAGCGCAGTTGGCCATCAATCCGAACACGGTGCTCAAGGCCTACCGCGAGCTGGAGCACAGGGCGTTGGCGGGCGGTCGGCCAGGGCAGGGCACGTTCGTGCTGCGCGGCCTGGGCGGCGGCGACCGTAGTGGCCAGGTGCGACTGCGGCGGGGTTTGGAACGGTGGCTGCGGGGCGCGTATGAGTCGGGGATGGATCGCGAGGGCATCGCGGCGCTGTTCGCGACCGTGCTCGATCATTCCGTGCACGAGGACGTCGGATGACACCGGTGTTGGAGATGACTGGTCTCGGGAAGCGGTATGGCCGGCTGTGGGCGCTGCGGGGCTGCTCGCTGGCGCTGCCCGGCGCGAGCGTGATTGGCCTGGTCGGTCCCAACGGGGCGGGCAAGACGACGCTGCTGGAGCTGGCGGTCGGGCTGCTCGAGCCCACGTCGGGAGGAGTGCAGGTTCTGGGTGAGCCGCCTGCCGGCTGGCGCCAGGGCCATCCGGGAGTCGGTTACGTGTCGCAGGAGCAGGCTTTGTACCCGCATTTCACTGTCACCGATCTGGTGCGAATGGGCGCCGCGCTCAACCGGCGCTGGGACGCGGCGGTGGCCTGGCGGCGGCTGGATCAGCTTGACATCCCCCGCTGGCAGCGGGCCGGCAAACTGTCCGGCGGGCAGAAGGCGCAGGTGGCGTTGGCACTGACGCTAGCCAAACGGCCCGAGTTGCTCATCCTGGACGAACCACTGTCCAGCCTGGACCCGGTTGCGCGTCGCGACTTCATGGCCACCGTGATGACCGCCGCGGCCGAGGAGCGGCTCACCGTGCTGTTCTCCTCCCACGTGGTCGCCGAGCTGGAGCGGGTCTGCGACTACCTGGTGGTGCTCTCCCACGGGCAGGTGCAGCTCGATGGCAACATCGAGGAGCTGCTGGCCGGCCATCACCGGCTGATCGGGCCGGCCGAGGCGGTGGTGCCGGCTGGGGTGGCCGCGGTGGTCGCGCAGACCCGCACCGGGCGGCAAGCCAACCTGATCGTGCGGGACGCGACCGCGGCATACCCGCCGGTGTGGCAAGTAGCGGACCTGACCCTGGAAGATCTCGTGCTCGGCTACATGGAGCATCCCGCGTGCGGCGCCCGGTCAGGCCCGCGCGCCGTCGCCTCGTCGGGGACTGGATCATGACCTGGATGCTGTGGCGCCAGCACCGCGCTGCCTGCCTGGCCGTGCTGGTCATCCTCGCCGCGGTCAGCGCTTTCGTGCTGCCCTCAGCTGTGCACCTGCACACCCTCTACGACCAGCTCGGCCTTTCGGCGTGCGGCCACAGCGGCCAGCCCGGCCGGGGCTGCGACGCTAACGTCCCCACGTTCTCTGCCGCGGTCGACGCTAGCATCGGCCAGCACGTCATCACCTGGCTGAACCTGCTCCCGGCAGCGTTCGGCGCCTTCCTCGGCGCGCCAATGCTGGCCCGTGAGATCGAGCAGGCGACCTATCGGCTGGCCTGGACACAGGGGGTGAGCCGCCGCCGCTGGCTCGCCGGCAAGATCACCGCCCTGGGCGCGCTAAGCGTGCTCGCCGGCCTCGGGCTGGGACTGGTGATCACCTGGTACCGGGATCCGCTCAACCACCTCAGCGGCCGTTACGACACCGCCTCCTTCGACTTCACCCCACTCGTGGTGCCCGCCTACACGCTGTTCGCGTTCGCCCTGGCCAGCTGTGCGGGTGCACTCCTACGCCGAACCGTGCCGGCGATCGCCGTCGGCCTGATCGGCTACTTCGCCGTGCGTATCCCGGTCGAGACGCTGCTGCGACCCCACTACCTCCCGCCCGCGCAGGCACTGTGGGACCCGGCCAGCGCCCAGCATCCAAACGCCGCGATCGACTGGGTGTTCGGCAACGGCTACGCCGACGCAGCCGGCCGTCACCTGAGCCACGCCCAGCAAGACGCGGTCCTGGCCAATGCCGGCGGCAAGGGTGGACTCACCACCTATCTGCACCAACACGGCTACCAGCGATGGGCCAGCTACCAGCCAGCCAACCGCTTCTGGAGCTTCCAGCTGATCGAGGCCGGCCTATTCACCGGGCTCGCTCTGCTCCTGATCGCCGTGATCGTGTGGCGGGTCCGCCGCGGGGCACACTGACCGCAACACACCGAGCGTCAGAGCTTGGCCGCACAGCCGCGTATTCGTCGTCCCGGCAGGGACCGACAAGAATGGAGCCGATGATGACCGCGCTGAGCGTGGAACTGTTCGTCGTGCCCGACTGCCCCCACGAGTCCGCCGCCGCCCAACTCCTTCGAACCGCACTCGACGAGGTCGGCCTGACCCGAACCCCATTCCAAACCACCGTCATCGTCACCCAGCAGCAAGCTGAACAATGCGAGTTCCTCGGCTCACCGACAATCCGGATCAACGGCGACGACCCGTTCCGCCAACGCGCCCTGCCGCACGGCGGCCAAGGTCGCGCCCAATCGGCGCTGGCATGCCGCGTCTACCCCACACCGACCGGCCCCGCAGGTCTCCCACCACTCGCCGACCTGCGCAAAGCGCTCAAACGCGCAGCCGGCCAATAACCACCACGATGACGAAGGTCAGCACGAGTCGCCGGAGGAGGAACCTCTTGCGGGAACGCCGCAGGTCAGACGGGGTGCTTGCGCGAGGGTGTTCCGCAAGACCTGCCCGGGAAATGCCCGGTGATCGGGGGGTAACAGCAACACCTCGCGGTGTCTCACTTCCTTGGAAGTGAGCCGGTCCGCTCCTGGCGATGCCGAGGGAGGGTGTCGCGCTCGGGTGGGCCCCTACTCGCTCAGCGCTCAGGTGGTGGCACGCAGGTACTGGTAGACGGTCTCCCGGCTGATCCCGAACTCCCGTGCGAGCGTCGCCTTTGGACTGCCGTCGGCGGCCCGCTGCCGCAGCTGCGCGAGCTGCTCGGGGTTCAGCGCCCGCGCCCGGCCCCGGTAGGCGCCGCGCTTGCGGGCCAG
>JAABUL010001602.1_pt1 | contig 41739 bp, 71 predicted proteins | sample 5559151 | NCBI WGS metagenome assembly JAABUL01 (sample SAMN10711876, study PRJNA513368) | rock metagenome | isolation source: Antarctica rocks | place: Antarctica: Victoria Land, Pudding Butte sud | reverse complement strand
AAAGGCCGGCGTCGAATCCTGCTCATAGATCTTGACATCAGCAATCTGACTTCAATACCTGAAACACTGTGACGCACCTCGCCCCAGTGCATGTCGAGGAACGCCTGACAACACCGACAATTGAATGACGACCGTGCCGGGCCACTTCACCATTCCCACCGGCCCTCGCCCAGTTCCTGAGGCAGAACGTCTTGATACCATTGAGCAACACGTCTGCCAGGTGCACCCTGTACCATGCTGCTGGGGTCCTCCCTAGCACGCAGCCCAGCCTACAGCTCGTCCGAAACCCTTGTAACAAATCGCTGCGCCACTACAGTGCGCGACGGTCTACGGCGTCATCTTGAAGCCGGACCGCGACTTTTTGGTTACGTCAGCGCTGCCGGTGGCGTGATTGCCCGACGCGGCAGCTAGCTGTGCTGCCGGCGTGGCAGGCTCCGCTGTGCCTGGTGGGCTGTCGTGCGGCTGCGGCCCTGCCGACACCTTATGCAGCGCTGCAGCCGCTGCACCGCTGTTGCCGCCACCCTGATACAGCTCTGTGGGGCTGTGGGGCGCCCACTGTGCCAGGAGCGGCTGCTGTGCTGGCGTCTGCGCTGTACGCACTATGCATTGGCAGTGTCGGTGACTGCGCTTTGTTGCCGTGCAGCCAACCGTACCTGGCTGCGATGGGGGTGCACCTGGGAGTTTTTGCGGCGGCCTCCTTGCGCTGCCGCGGCGTGCCGCTTGCGGATCTGGTTATGCGCGGCGGCAGGCTGGTCGCTGGCGATGCCGCAGCCGTGCTCCTGCGCTTGCCGGCGGCCGACGAGCTGTTGCTGGCTGCGGTGTCCTTGGCCGCCGAATTGAAGACAGCGCAATTGCGGCTGCTGCTGCGGCGCCGCACGTCGTCCAATACGCAGTGCATGGAGCGGTTGCTGCGCTCGGAGCTGCTGCCGGCCTCCGTTGCGCTGTCCGCCTGCATGCCGCCGCCTGCAGGGTTGCCGCCGCTGCCGCCGCTGTTGGTGACGGTCAAAGGCGCGGGCGTGATGTCGGCGCTGCTGGAGATGGGCGCAGTGGCAGCGGCGCCGCTGTTGCTGACAGCTGCCAGCGTAGCGTGAGGGGCGCTGCCGTTGCCGGCTACCGCATCGTCCCCAGAAGCGGTCGCAAACCGAGACCCGGCCGCCAACGAGCTGCTGCCAACGCCTGCAACAGCGACACCAAAGTCTTCTGCCCATCAGTGCTTGCCAGCCGGCAGCCATCGGGTGCTCTGGCCCGACTCTGTCACTCATGTCAGGCATGCCACTGATGTCGTTTTGGGGTCGGGCTTTGCGCTGCAAGGCTCGAGCTCGACGTAATTTGGCAGGTGATGGGCAGCGCAAAGCAAACACTGCAGGTCGCCATGTTCACTACACGGTGACATTTGGTCCTTGATCGCCAATGTGCATGCGCACCAAGCCAGGGAGTGGCCACGACACGAAAGAAACACTCCCAGAAACACTCTTTCAGAAACACTCCCATCTGCAGACCTGAGACGGTCATGGACGCATACAGGCCCAGGCAGAGCGAGGCCACCCGGTCCCTCCAGATCGCACCCTCCGGCAGCTTCCTGATGAATGCGCAGTAGAGGAAGAAGGCGTTGGAGGCGAAGCAGGCGCACCAGCTGATCGCGGAAAGAATCCACACCGCCATGCAGCCTGCACAGGCAGGGGCAGCACAGGCAGGTGCAGCAAGGGAGACTTCTAGATTTGCTGTCGTGCTACTTCCTGCTTTCGGGACGAAACCTTTGATTTCAGCATATGACCTTTGAATACCCCTCATTGATGTCATTGAACGCTTATGTACTGTTCGCTTCGGGTTTGCAAATGTGTCACCAAATGAAGCGTTTACCCCGACCCTCACTTCCGTACACATACCTGCTGGACCAGGCTTTCACGTCTTTCCACACAGCCCTAATGTCACAATCCTAAACCCTCACGGCAGCTTGGGCGCCAGCCGCGAATAAATGTACAGCAGCGTGCCCAGGCACGACAGCAGCGCAAAGGCCACCAGCAGGTTGCGGGGGTGGAAGAGCCGCCCGCGCCGCCGCTTCCGCTTGCCGCTGCTGGTCGTGCCCTCCCTTGCGTCCCTGCATGCATAGTGCGGGGAGATGAGGACGCCACCTTGAAAATTTCACCCGTGGAAGCGCCCTGATCAGTCAGGCTGTGGCGGCGCAGTCTGGTCTCTGTCATATTATTTAGATGCGGGTGGACTCTACTGCAGCAACCGTTAACATTGCACAGTAATGAGAGCAGACGTGCACCACACTATTTCCCAGCAAACGTGCACCTGGCGGTGACAGGCAGTGCCGGCTGTAGAGCGAAGGTGCGAAGCGCTTCGGCAGCATGTGCAAGCAAGTACAGATGCATCCAGGCCGAGATTGGTACGGTGTTCTGTTCTGCACGTACTGAGGCACACCTGGCGGTGACGGGCAGGGATGGCTGGAACAAGGACGGGAAGACGCGTTTGAGGGAGCGCTTGAGCGCAGTGTTGCGCTTGACGTATTTGCCGTCGCCACCCTCGTCGCCGCCGCCGCCGCGCGCCTCCGCCGGCCGTATCTCCGTGTCCGCCACGCCCACCATATGGCTGTGCCCACCGCCGGGCTGCGTTGATTCGACATTGCAAGTCAAAACGTAATAAAACATCTCCAGAGGCATTCATGTCTGTGTCCGCCACGCCCACCATGTGGCTGTGCCCGCCGCCCGGCTGCGTGGAAAGGACATTGCGAGTCGTATTGCCGCGAATATATGACAGACGCAGTTGTCAGCCACGCACACCATATGGCACAGTCCTAGGTCCGCCGCCGGGCTGGGTGCGCGATTTTCATTGACCAAACATGCGAGAAGCGTTAAATGATCGAGTCAACCTCTGCCGCGTTGCCCTCCCGTCCGCCACGCCCACCATAAAGGCACTGTTCCCCACCAGGCTGCGAGCACCGTTTTCCATATTTGTACAACGCCATCATGTGACATGAGCGAGCCACACTTGCCGGCATTTCTCCGTCTCTTCGCTCACGACATGGCTGCGCCTGCAGCCGTGTTGCATGTAGAGTCTGGCACGATCATGCCTTATAGGGCATGGCACGACCATACGCGCCCAGGCCCCTCCTAATCATTCTGTATCTTGTCTCAAAAGCTTGCACGAGACCAGCACGCACAGGCTCCACAGCACAGCAATGCTCACCGGCGACCTGTAATGCTGCGGCGATGCTGGCGGCACGCCGCCGCCCGGCTGCGAGCTGGAGGCAAGGGCGCCGGAAGCAGCGCGCCCGAACGCCGTCGTGCCGTTGCCGCCCTGCGGCGCCGCCGCTGCCGCGCTCGCCACTGGCGCCGGCTTAGACTGCACGCCACACATCGGCAACGTCAACATTCCGAAAGTCGTTTTCGGTCAGGACAAACACAGGCGAGTTGGCGGCGACTGCCGCCGCTGGCTGGCAGAGAGGCGTGAAGGTGTACAACAATAGCAGGGAACAGACAGGTGCTCACCTCGAGGACATACAGCTCATCGATGTCCTGCAGCTCGTCCGTCCTGAACACCTGCTCGCCGCTCTGCAACGAACAGTATTCCAGTCGGCCTGCGGTGCTCCATCTGACGTACTGGAGCAGACTTTCCGGTGCAGAACCTGCTCGCAGGAGACTTCAATCGAACATGCAATGGTGACTGCATGTGCCGTAAATAGTGCAGCGGCTCACCGAGGCCAGATAAACGCTGTCCACACCCAGCAGCTTCAGCTTCGCCTGCACCTGCCGGCAGAACGACTCCCAGCTGGCGCCGTCCGGCACCGGCACCGCCACTTTCCTGCGCACGCGGCATGGCGACCATCACGGCTGAGCAGCGGTGGTGACAGGCACTTGCAGCAGGCGAAGACGTCTCGCCGCCATGACAGAATGACTGTGCAGAGCGGGGAGATGCTCTCCTTACTACTCCTCACCTGCGAGGCTTTGCGTCCTTTACCGAGACGAACACCAGTCTCGAGGCCTCCTGCAAGGCGCCAACCATTCTTCTTGTACGGATGCTCGGGCGCACCAACATGCACGCAGGTTTCGCTCATAACGGGTTGCGCCAGCATGCACGGCCCTGCACAGCTCACCATGTCTGCCTGGGAGATGCCGAGGCCCGACATTTCGCACCCAGCTGCAGGCTTGCTGGAATGCCCTGCAGCTGGGACTGATCCGAGGCCGAGCTTTCAATGACAAACTTCCACGTGACAGTTGCTTGTGAGACAATGGAACAAGAAGCAAGACGCTAATGCAGCTCAATTAGGACCGCTGTGCTCAGCGCGACTTCAGTTCCTGCTTGATGATCTGGCAATGGTGTCGATGGCGCTCTGGGCGAGCCGCCAGCCGATGATCTCACAAGTTGAGGGTACTGAAATCTGTCTCAACGATTGCAACCGATTGTAGATCCGCCACTCGCGCGCGGCATCCAAATTTTCTGAGCTCTGCCTGCTGTGCAATCGGTCGTAGGACGTAGGGAAAGGAGAAGGTCACGTGACTGCAGTGCCGTTTGCCATTTGCCAGAATGCATTTTGCAGTGTCCAATTCGCACTGTTTCACATTCACTTGAACGTTGTGGCAAAAGTCGCACCGCTCACTCGCTTTTTGATTTCGAAAGCAGTCGTACTGCATTGATTGCTACCTGCTGCATCAGGTGCGCAATGATCACTTGCGTGAAGTCACCAAACAACAAGATCATGTGTACCAATTCCATAGTTTTGCATGCTACGCCTCACATCCAATGGCCAGATGAGAACGTCAATCAGTCTTGGCAGCTTCTCGCTATACTGGACGGCCAACATTGAAGTCGTTTGGCCGTATGTTTGCAGGGAGAATAGGGCGAGCATGTCACGTGCCAACGGCCTGCCGGCACAGCAGCCCGCCGCGGCTGGCGGCGGTGACAGCGTCAGTGATGCGCCGCCGCACCGGCGGCGCGTGGCGGTGCTGATCTGCGGCGTGCCGCCACAGGCGGTGCTGGACACACAAGGTGCCACACAGACGATGCCACCCAGAAGCATCGTCAAAGCAAAGTCTGCAACTAAAACAAACACATATGGTTCGTAGGATGCACTTCTTGCTGTGTCCTGCACAGGCACCTATGGGGACCAGTTCAGCAAGCTGCTGCAGCAGGCGTCGTCGCAGGACGAGGACTGGCGGTTCTGGAACGCGTACAAGGGGGAGCTGCCGTCAGCGGATGAGTTGGCAGACTTCGATGCTATCGTGTTCACCGGCGGCGGCGGCGACGCGTTCAGTGACGACCCGTGGGTGGTCAGGGCCAGGGAGCTGGTGAAGGCAGCGCACCTGCGCAAGCAACGCATGCTGGTGAGATTCTGATTATCTCGAGCAACAATTTTCCGTGCAATAGTGCGTGCTGGTGCGCGTTTTGCGGATGCGCTGCCAGCGGTGCCCTCGCCCGCGACGCGCCATACCCGACTGCGCCCGGTCTGCCGCCGTACCTGTGCCGCGCGTCATTTTCGCCGTCCCTCTTGTCTTCTGAGGCCTGTGGACTGCGTCACTCCGAGGGTTCCATCGTGCAATCTGTCGAAGTAACGACTGCATTGCCGCAAGGGATGTGTTCCGGGCACCATCGCGCAGCGCTGAGGCAGAACCACCATCCCGCCCTCAAAACGAAGGAACATCTGTGATGGAGTCGTCAAATTGCGTTGCCGCAGGGCATGCGCTTCGGGCGCCAGCTCATCGCAAAGCGCTAGGCGGCCGTGTGGGCCATGCGCCCAACGCTGGAAACCAATCACACCGGTGCAAACCATTCACAATGCTCCGCCGCAGGGCGTGTGCTTCGGGCACCAGCTCATAGCGCAGGCGTTGGGCGGCCGCGTTGGCCGCGCACCCGCCTGGGGCATCGGCGCCGTCACCATGTCCTTCGGCCCCGACGCCGCGGCGCAGCTGGCGGCGCCCGACCTGCCGCCCTGCGCTGTCATCAACGCCTGCCACCAGGACCAGGTGTTGCCGTGCCGCATATGTTCATTTAAACTCACGAGTGGGAAGTCATGGGGCTGCACGTAAATTGTGAAGCTGGCAGCGCGATCTGCCGCCCAGCGCTGTCACCAATGCGTGCCACCAAGGCCAGGTGTGCCGGCAGCCTGTCGAATGACAGCGGTTGTGCTAGAAAGGCGCAGCACGGCACACAAAGGGGTGGGTCTTCTCTCAACCGGAGTTTTAGCCACTGCTGAAACGCGTCCGCTGCGTATTGCAGGTGCAGGAGCTGCCGAACGGCGCAAAGCAGCTGGCGTCGTCCGATGCGTGTCCGATCGCCATGTACTCCATCGGCGAGCACGTGCTATGCGTACAAGGTGCGCCTTATGCCTGCGGAAACATGGGATGCGGAAGTGTGGAAGGCCTTGGACCCTTTACAGCACCCACCCCCACACTGCACATGCCGGCACCGCCATGTGTGTCTTTTCTTGCTGCCGCGAGCAGGCACAGCGTGGTTAGGCAGACACAGCGCGCGGTGTCCAATGCGGCAAGGCACATCACAACTCGAGGCTTACCATAGTGGCAAATGAAGCGCCACATGCCGTGCGGGCATGCTGCAGGGCATCCGGAGTTCAACAGAGCCACGATTGAGGCCATCGTGGATGCGCGTCTCGTCAAGCACACGATGGGAGAGCGGGACAAGAGTGCGTCGGCGGAGTCATACGAAAAGTTAGATCCCGCACAAGACTTTGCACTGCTCCAGCGCCTCTGCACGTCGCACCTCAGAAAGTAACGACATTCTCAGGCAGTGGCATGCTGCTTGCAACTGGTCGGGGCGAGCCACATTGGCGTGTATCCTTTTGACAAGGAGATTCTTTGCTTATGTATGTTTCAGGAACATACATGGCACCGATTTATTGACATTCAAGGCCTCGAAATGCAGAATGGCGTTGCAACAAACGAGGGTATTGGAGTAAGTCGTGTTCCGGTCGTCAACTGCGGCGGCAAGCCAGCATCCACTTTCCATCCCTCCTCAGTTTGCCTGCCGTGAATGCCTGGCAGCGGCAGGCCCCGCTTTTCATCATGCGTTGGTAGGCACCACGTGAAGGAAATGGTACACCTGGTCTGCCACGCCCCACACCCCCATGTCCTGCGAATAGCACATGGAACATAAGAAGAACGTTCAGACATCTGCGGCCCATGGCAGAGGTGGTGCCACATGGACATCAGATGCGTCCACACGCGGCCGACTCTCACAGCATCTGTACCACAGAAATGCTGCTCGCATGCGCTTCTCATGCAGAGGAGGCGCCTCAGCACAGCTGGCCAAAGACGGCGAACAGCATGGGTGGTACTTTTCCTGAAGATTCCGCATTTCTGCCCACCTGGCCGCAGACTGCACACAGCACTGCATGGTACTTCTCCTCGTCCGACAGCGCGCCCTCCGCCGGCTGCTCGTCGTCGTCTCGCCGTCGCCGCCGCTTGCCGCTGCCCGCCGGCCGGGGCTTCACCACCTTGCCAATGTCCACCCTGTAGGTGAAGCGCTGGCGTTGGGTGTGTTTGCAGCGGAATTAGTTCATGAGGGTTGGCGCAATTGTGCTGCAGGGATCTCACAGCAGTGCGATGTTTCTGCATCCCACTTGCTGCAATGCTGCACCAGTAATCTTTTAATGCTGCTCTTAAGCAGTCCTGCAGCTCTTGCGATCATGTGATCTCATCAGGATCATGCAGCGGCGCGGCCAACAGATGTGTTATCATGCAGCTATGCCCCGCGAGAACAGGCAAGGCGCACCGGTAGTCCATAACGGATGAGCGCAGGTCTCTTTCAGGGATACTGCAACGTCGGTGTCGACGGTTGTGTCCGCTAGTAATCGCACAACCCCGAGGCGTGTCTAGTGTTTTATAGAAAGCGAAAGTTGAGTGACTCTCTGGCATTTGATGATGAACAAACACGGCGCGAAACTGGCCGTCCGCGAGCGCACACTGTTGAGAATCCAAAGTTTCACTCTATCAGGCTTTCCTTGACGGACTTCCTTACCGGCAGTTCATGACGAACATGGCGCGGAACTGGCCCTCCGCCAGCGCATGCTGCTGGCAGTCGATGCACACGGTGGTCAGGCACGCCGGGCAGCTGAGCACCGCGTCCGACTTGCGCCCCTGCCGCAGCTTGGCCGCCCACGCCTCGTCCTGCGCTGGAGCGAACAATCACGAGTCACGCTGATGTTATGCCCTTCATCGGCGGCCGGGTCATAAACTACGACGGTGCCATTTCCATTCCCTGCGCCGCCTCGTCCTCGCTGAAGAAGCCAATGTGCTCATTGCATGCATCGCAACTCTTTGTCGGTTGCAAAGCGACAAACCCAGCAGACCTTGTCGTCGGCGGCCGGGTCGTAAAACTCCGGCGGCGCCGTCTCCACTCCCAGTGCAGTCAATGGCAATAATATTTCTCAGAAAAACGACTCCAGGCCTTGTCGTCGGCGGCCAGGCTGTAAAACTCCGGCAGCGCCGCCTCTATGCCCGGTGTCAATTCAACGATCCGAAAGATCAGCATCATGATGGAAACGTTTCTCTCTGTCAGACCTTGTCGTCGGCGGCCGGGTCGTAGAATTCCGGCGGCGCCGTCTCCATCCCGAGCGCCTCTTCGTCTTCGGTGCTGTAGTCTTCCGATGAGCCGCCCGGCTGCACCCACCAGTCCAGCTCCTCCGCCGTATGCTGCTTAGAGTTTCCTGGCGCTTTGCCGCGCCGCTGCTGCTGCCCGGCTTGCTGCCCCGGCTGCGACGGGCCCGCCGCCGCTGGCTGCCCGGCCTCCGGCGAAGCTTCGGCTGCCGGCGCCGCTGCGGCAGCTCTCGGAGCAGCGGCTGCGGCATCGCGTGGTGCTGCTGCTGCTGAAGCCGCAGATGATGTTGCTGCGTCGGCCATTGTGTCGGAGCTTTTGTCCATGCTGCAGGGTCGCAGCGGCGCGCCGCAGCGGCGCTCTGCTGCCAGTCGCTGCGTGGCTGCTGGCAGCTGGTCCCGTCGGCGCTGTAGCGGCCTGCTAGCCTTGATTCAGCTAGAAGATGTCAGTAAGGTCTCACAGATCTGGTCAATTTCTCTCTGGCGACCAGGCGGTCTTCTGCAGAACGCGCACTGACTGATGGCCTGCAGATGACAGCGCCAAATTAGGTGCAATGGTTGGGGGTGCGGGATGCTTGTCAATGTGCAACTAGGTACTGAGCGTCAGGCTTTTGCAACAACATTGTGAGCATCTGGGGATCAATCGTCACACGGCCGGTGCTCACGCTCCAAAATTGGTCTCGGAGAAAGAGATCTCTCAGGCTACGTGAACAGTGGTTTTCAGCAGAGTGCATGAACACCGTGTGAATGCATCGCTTGTGCGCGTGATCGGAGCTTACAGACGGTGCCGGTGTCGATATCGCTGTCAAAGTCGAACATCAATCTCGATTTCAGATCGACTGCCGAGCCAGGTGCAGCTGGACTGTGCAGTGCCGTGAAGCAAACTGCAGCATCTATGCGAGCGAGGACCTCCTGGACGATCTTCTGCATCTGCCAGCACTTGCAGATACCCTCATTGTAGTCAGCGAGAAGCAAAGCCGCACAGGCGCGCTGCGGCATTGCCACCATGTCCCCAGAGACGTTTACAGCCGCACAGGCGGCTCCCGCGAAGCCTGTGTACGCGCCTCCGCCTGGAAAGCAGCGGCAGGACCTGCTCAAGCCGGGGCAGTTGCTGCACCTGGACTTCCGGCAGACGCCCACCAATGCGTCTGGCGGCAAAGCAGTACCAGCGCCGGCGCAGGCCGCCAAGTCAATCCGGCTCATTCAGGTGGGAGAGACGTTTACGGCATCTGGTTCTTATTTCTGGGCAGCGATCTGGCCCCCACCGCCCGCCAGCCCTTGTAACTCAGGCGGCAAGTGCTGGCAGAGTCGCGGAGGTATTGGCCGGTCTGACCTGACGCCAGATCATGCTTGCGCTGGACACAGTGGAACATCGAGCGCGGCTACAAGCTGGAGGCGGTCATAGAGGAGCTGCGGCGGTGCGACGCGGACGTCATTGCGCTGCAGGAGGTGGACGTCGGCTGCGAGCGCAGCGGCGGCGAGGACACAGGCAGGCCGCACTTTTGGAAACAGAAGATGTGGTCAAGTCTCTTCTGCAGCTGCTGCCTCCCAAAAATCAGCGAAGATCCAAGAAGCTCAAGGTGGACATCGGCTGTGAGCGCAGCGGCGGCGAGGAAGAGGGTACAGAACACAAAACAAAGCCCATTGTAGCTGCTCGCCTTCAAGAAAGAGGTAAGCAAGATTTCAGAAAAGCAGGAGGAGGAAATCGGCTGCGAGCGCAGTGGGCGGCAAAGTCGTATGCATGGCGCCTTCTGCTCGCCCTGCAGCTGTTAAGTAGAATTGTTATATGCACAGAGATACTGGACTCTGGACACTGCGAGACACTGGGCATGATCATTCAGTGCAGAGTGCTGCTTCGCCTACCAAGCGCAGGCCACCGCATAGCCGAGGCGCTGCACATGAACTACGTGTTCTTCTGCGAGTTCGAGGAGCTGTGGTCGCCGCTGCGGGAGCCGTCGGCGCAGGTTAGCAGCTCCAAACGCGTGCATCTGCGCAGACCTGAAGGGGTGGTTTCATGGCTTGTCAGCACTTTGTAACTGGGGACGGACACGGAGATACAAGTGCGGAGAACCTTTGAACTTTGATTGCGCAGGGCGGCGGCGTGCACGGCAACGCCATCCTCAGCCGCTTCGACCTGTCCGATACGCGCGTCATCCAGCACAGGTGCGCGCTCCCAGCCTCCATATTGGAACCATGAAATTGTTGCCAGACTCCGCTCGAGCAACAAGGTATCACAAGGTGATAGGTGGCTCTGGTCCTATGATCCGGGATGCGCAATGGACTTTACAAGCAGTCCAGGTATACAGAACTGCAGGCGATGCGCAGAGTCACTTCTCACAACTCGGATCCAACATTCCCAGTTCAAAGCACAGTCGACGTGACAACGCTGATACAAGCGGTGCACAAAAGTTACATCATTCTAAACTCGCAGGACGCTTGAACGCACGATGTGTCATCTCACATCAGTATGCAGGCGGCATCAGGCTGGCCGCCGGCAGCAAAGCTGCGCAGCCCCTCGGCATGGCGCCTGACGACCTCGAGTGTTAGCTCGTCCGCTTCTTCGGCCTGTGACTGCTCCAGTAGGGCGGCAGCGGCGCAATGCCTGCCTGAGGCACCTGCCTGCATCACTCTGAACCCTGAACCAGGTTGTGCTGCCACCCCTGACACCTCGCCTGGCTGCCACTGCTCGCCATCGCTCGACAGAGCAGCCACCTGCGGCGCCGCCAGTCCCGCCGCAGCGGCGTCCGTTCTACATTCCCGGCCGTCACTGGCGGGGCTGCCTGGCTGAGGTGACCCGGGGACGGTTTCTGCGGCATGCTGTGCCGTTGCGCTTTGCGGTGCGGGTGAGATAGCTCTGGCAGGCCGCAGCACGCCGCCCGGCACCTCGGCGGCGGGCCCACTAATATGCCGCACAGCCGAGCACGGCCGCGCCATGGGGCTGCCAGCCACTGTCACCGCCGGGCACTGCGGCGGCGTCGCCTGGTGCGCCGGCAGGCCGCGCTTCCGCGGGCTGGGCGCGGGGCTGGCCTCAGGGCTCGGCTGCGGTGTCCGCCGCACTGCCGACCCCGGCCGTGGCCCGTTGGCTGGGTGCGCGGCTGCCGCCGCCGCTGACACGCGCCGGCCGCCGCTGCCTTCTGCGGGCCGCCGCTGAGTGGCGGCGTCACTGCTGCGCCCGCTCAATACGACTGCGGGCCCATCCGCGTGCACGCGACAGCAGGCCGCCCGGAGAAGTGTCCCGCCCAGGCCCCGGCTGTGCGCCATGTGGTCCGCTGCACGTCCCAGCACCTGCGGTCAGGAATAGCGAATTAGAGCCGGGTGTCAAGTATACCGCGTCTGCAAATGATCAGGCCCCGGCTGTGCGCCATGTGGTCCGCTGCACGTCCCAGAACCTGCGGTCAAGGAGAGACCCACCGCAGCAGCCACTCGGAAGCTAATCCTAGTCCGCAAACTGTGCAAAACCTCAGGTCGTGAACTCATCTACATAAGTGGCCTCACAGTGGACTGGACGCTCCACGATGTCAGCTGCCCTAATGCAGCCGCCCTGACTTGCCGGATTCGACAGCTCTGGTCTCCTGGTTCAGGTTTGTTTCATTGCCCCGCCAATTGAGCCGCCAGAGTGACTGCCCTTGTACAGATGCCCAGCCCCTTGCCAAAGGTGGCTCTCCCCTAAAATCTCTACTGGCGCAGGACCACGCACTCGGCAGGGACGCCATGTACGCCGCGTGCTGATACAGCGTCTCCAGGACGGCGGCGTCCGCCCGCTCCGGCGGCGCCGCCGGCGCAAGGTAGATGGTGGTGCCATCATAGTCCTGGTAGCTGTTGGCGGCAACCGTCCAGAGCAGCGCGCCGCCAATCTGGCGCATCGCGCCCGCGTGCTCGCCGACAGTGCTCAGCACCTGTGGCGGCACCGGCAGCAGCCTGTTGGCGGGGGACGACGGGGTATCGCCACGTGATCCATCACAACCTGCTGCGCTGGTTTGGCAGCTGTGCTGATTCCAGCCTTAAGGTTGCTGCAGGCTCGCTAAGGGGCGATTGCACCTCTGGGCTGCTGGGCTTTGCTCAGGTTTGGGCGTGTTGGGCAGTGGCTGTGCCTTGCTCGGGCGCCTACGGAGGGGTAAGCTTTTGTGGGCATTTCTGCATCCCGGCAGCTTGTGCTATCCTCTCTGGACGCAGAGTCCAGCAACAAATCCCACCTTTTCGAAGAATTTGGCGCGTGGGCTGCCGCCGCCCTTCTTGCCGAACTCGCCCAGCACCAGCGGCTTGCCCAGCCGCGCCGCCGCGTCCACGTGGCAGTTGATCCACCGCCGCGCAAAGCGCAGCTGCGCCGCGTCGTCCTTGCCCTGTAGCAAAGCCATGTATGTGTGTGCCATAGATGTCGTATTTGGCCAATACTTTCTCACAACACCAGCAGCGCCGCTGCGTCCACGCGAAGCGCAACTGCGCCTCGTCGTCGTGGCCCTGGTAGCGTATTGTAGACCGCGATCCAGACGCTGGCGTGAATCCGAGGCAGCGCGCCGATCGCTGCTGGGTATGCAGTTGCCGCGCCTGCTGAGTCTTTACCATGTGATGTGAAGGGTTTATTGGCGCTGATGGGCAATTCAGGCTACTCGTAGGGTACGGACCAAAAGGCAGCACGGCTGCGCTCACCTTCAACCACTGGTCCGCCCAGAGGTGAAATGAGGCAAAGTCGATGTGGCGGCCTGCCGAGTTGCGCGCCCAGTCGCAGCCCGTCGCCAGCCCGTCAAATGGGTTGTCCTGGATGAGCTCTGCAGCGCATAAACGTCGGGATCTGCTTCTGTGGGGACTGCAGTCGGCATTGACAACTGTTTGGAGCTGCTTTGGAGCTGGTGTAACATGTACTGGCGCCTGGCAGCAGGCTGAGTTGTGCAGAAGGCTGCGCTGACTGGGCCACACGGCACATGACGTAAGTTTGGTGCTGCCAATGCATCTGGGTTAGACCAACGGATTCGATGAAAGGTTCGATGCTCTTAGATACCCAGCAACGGACCTGGAGTTGAGCTGCCGAGGAAGCCCTCGCTGTCGTAGGTGACCAGGTGGTTAGGGTCAATGCTTTTCAGCGATTCCGCCGTATCGTCCAGCCACCCCTGCGGCGGCGGCAGGCACTGGTTCTTGCCATGTGTGTGTGCACCGCGGCTGCCGCTACAAGCCATGCAGAGGCTGCCGCATCACGGCAGCGGACGTTCTGTGCAGGATTGTGCAGTCGCAGCCAGTCGCTCGGTGCATGACGGGCCAGGGCTGTGCATGTGCAATGACCAGACACATGGCGTCTTGCAGTTTCCTGCGCCAACGCAACAATTGCACTGCCAGTAGGTGGGGGAAACAGTGTCTATGCACCTGCAGCGTTGCGCCGCTGTAGTCCCCCTGGCACCGCGGCTCGTTCGCAAGGCTCCAGGCCATGATCGTGGGATCGTCCCTGTTGCGTGCAAGATGAGTACGTCTGCACAAGTTCATCAATCCGGGTGTAGGTCTGCACAAGTTAGGGTGTAGGTCTGCACAATCCGGGTGTAGGTCTGCACAAGTTAGGGTGTAGGTCTGCACAATCCGGGTGTAGGTCTGCACAAGTTCATCAATCCGGGTGCAAGCCATGCTCCTGGGTGAAGCCGATGCAGTGGACACATTGCACGTGAAGCCCTGGAATCCCTCAAACCACCCTGTCCAGATGACACGCGCCCAGCCGGAGCCCCACCACCAGTGGACCGGCTACTAGGAATTTACATTCGCAGGGGTGACACATGGGAGTCATTCCATGCTGGCGCGCCTGTAGGGCACGCCGGTGAAGCTATTGACGCGCGACGTAAGCGTCGCCAGGTAGTTTCTGAAGATGTTTTGCGCCCACTGGTCGGTGTAAAAGTCCTCGGCGCGCGCCTTGGCGGGGTCAGCGCCTCGCGCAGCAGCGCCCCACGCCGCATACTGCAGCCATGCAGAAACCGCTGTGCAGACAATGGTCACAGACGATGCCCCTCTTTGACCCTTGGCGGCTGCTGCTGCCAGTGCCGCCGCCGCGATCCGCGGTGTGCAGCCTTTCTGACGTGCGCCTCAACCAGGCAGACGATATCCAGCAGCCGCAGGTCGTGGTGCCTGCAACTCGCTGAAGCCATCATCGCAGGTTGCAGGCTTCTCGGCTGCGCTGGCCATTGCGCGCGCGGTGGTGGCAGACTAGCAGGGCTTCTATTAGGATTTCTATCATGAGTTAGAATATACATATAATCGTACCTGGGGCATCCCGCCGTAGTCCTTCCAGTAGTTCACCAGCGTCAGGATGACCCGCAGCTGCCGCCGCCGGGCCTCCGCCAGTACAAAGTCCAGCCCCACAAACACGTGGTCGTTGAACTCGCCTGCGCCCCGTTCGGGCTGCCGTCAGCGTGCTAGTTGGGCTGGCGAGAAACGCCAAACACACGATTTGCCGCTCTTCAGGCAGTGAGCCTTCGTCAGAATCGCAGCAGGACTTCTCACACGCTCTGATCGCCATGGCGTGGTGCAGCCTTGCACGCCCTTTGATGCCGGGGCCCCATCAGGTTTCGAAGACACACTCCTTCTGAAGGCAGCAGGGGCCCACCCGGGCGCGGCTGCAGCGCGTTCCACTGCGACTCGCCGTCGTTGAAGGCCCAGGTGCGCAGCACAGTCAGCCCGGTGGCCACCATCGCGTCCATCACCTCCGTCACCTCATGCCGCAGCGACGGCTCTGCCGCACGCGTCTGCAGAAAGTATAGCAGTATAGTACTCGATGAAAGCTCGGCAGCCATGTTTGCCGTGGCTACCATGGCGGTGAACATCACCTCCGTCACCTCATGCCGCAACGACAGCTCCGCCGCATGCGTCTGAGGAAGCTTTACAGGGCAGCATCATATGCACAATAGTTGCAAATGACAATTGGCGTACACAGAACACGAATACCTAACAGGGTGCTTGCTGCTCGACCACCGAGGCTTGGGGGGTAGCGGGCCAACCGCGCAGCACAGGGTTATGTAATCCAGAGCTTTCAGCTGCGGAATGAGTTCGTAAGTGACTCTGACATGGTCAAGGCGCACCATCATGTAGTAGCAGTTTGCCCCGCAGAAGTAGAAGGGCGAGCCCCGCAGGGTGAAGCTTCGGCCATCGGGTGCCACTCGAACAAAGTCAGGAGTGGCCATCTTTTCTGATTGGCCTTCCTGTCAGTCAATATGTCAAGCGACTGTATATCGGCAAAGGTGGAGCATGCTCGCTGGGGGCTCTTGCAGCTTCTATTGCGGTACAGAAACAAATCTCGACAGTTGGTGACACGCTGAGTCGCAGCGGTGCGGGCAGGTGTGCAAGGCCACGTTCCTGATCGCAAAGATGCCGATCTGACACACTTGCAAACGCAGTTCTGCCGGTCGGGTCATGCATGCATAATTGTGCTCAGACTGCAATTCACCTGCAGAGACCCTGCAGCAAAACTCAGACCATAGGATCCTCCAGCCAGGCCAGGCCATTTCTGGGCATCAGCTTTACATACCAGCATGAAGTTCCAGACTGTTGCGCTTGGCGCCCTGGCGCCTTCCACCTCCGAGGCAGACTCTGCTGTGCCGCCGCGTGACATGCGGCGTCATGACCGCACCACAGAGGTACTGGAAATTTGGAGTTTCAATATACACTGCCTGCTGCGACCAACCCTTTGTCGTTGCGCACATGCCACAGGGAGCACCCAGTCAACTGGGAAAACCCCACGCACGCGCTTGCGCAGCGGGAGCCGCGGCGCGGCTGCCGCGCGGTGCTGGCCGCCACCGTGCATGTGCCGCAGGGACCGCTGCTGGTCTACAACCTGCACCTGGAGGTGAGACCAGGAAAAGGTTTGCTGAACGGTGCAACTTGCATCAGTACTAGCTCTATAGCTTTGCCAAGCCTGCGCTGTTGCTCCCAGCGGCCTGTGCGCTCCCTTTACCAGCGTGTGTCATGCCGGTGGCCAAAATGCAATGCGCAGGTGTTTTGTGGCATACTGGCGCGCGTGGCGCAGTTCGCGGACGTCCTGCGCGACTCGCGGGAGCAGCTTGGCAAGGTAAAATGCTGAGGGAGGTGAATCTCGTGCCATGCACCTGACGCACCCTATGCAGACGAGCGGACTGGCCTGCAAAATGGATGCACTGACTGCCGCGGCCTTTTGCTGCAGGGTCTCTTCCACCAGGCCATCCTGGCGGACCTGAACACCATGGCGCACGGCATCGCCCGCCTGTCGCCACACTACTGCTGCGACGCCATGCGCTTCCGCAGTCTGGGCCAGACGGAGGCGGAGTGGTGAGCGCCACGTGTCAGGAAGGACCATGTCCATTCATGCCCACATCCTGTGAGTAGAATCTGCGCTCACAAACCAACAATCCGCACGCACCGCGGGCCGCACAGATGCCCAACCATCCTCATGTCGCAGCAGATGCGGGAGGCACGCCAGTCGCTAAACGTCTGCAGGAGTCGTCAGACATCAGATGAATGCTGCCCCTCGTCCCTGCACAGGTGGCACCACAACGTGCTCGCTGCCGCGGACCCAGCGTACCAGCCGGCCACCGATGCCAACAGGCCGCCGGCGCCGGCGACGGCGCAGCCCAATCCGCAGCTGTTGCGGCTGGGCGTGCGAGAGGACGTCTGCCAGGATGTCCTGAACCCAGGTGAGTAGGCGGCAATGTCGTGACGTTGTCTGACGCAGCTGCCGCCTTGTCATCGGAATTATAACGTGCTCAGCTGCATCGAATCGATGCCGTGCTCATGTATCATGGCGCAGGATTCCAGGACCCCTTTGATGTGCGCAAGGACGTGACGCTGGACAATTCGGCATATCGCTTTTGGGGCGTGTCGCTGATGGCGGGCAAGCTGGACTGGCTGCTGCTGCGGCGGCTGGCCGTCCAGAGCAAGCACGTGGGCAATCACGACTACGCCGCGTCGGACCACAAGTGGCTGAGCGTCGATGTGGCGTTTGAGTCTTGACGGGTGCATGAGAGGTTTCACATTGTAGAATATTGATGCCGCACCGCACACCGGGCAGATTGTATACTGGAATGATCTACCAGCACCTGTTCGACTCGTGCTGCTCACCAGAAACATACATACCAGACAGGGTATAAACGCTCACATGATGTAAGTACATGCTGGCTGATGTGCCAATATCTGTGTACACCGTTTCTTCTCACATGGATACTAGCAAGCATCTGTCTTCTGAGGTGTGACGAGCAGGAAATCGCAGTTGAGCGCGCAGCTTGGGCGGTGGCTGCAAGGGCTTGCTCGCGATTCCGTAGAACGCGTCCAGATTGGACCGCTGCTGGCCTGCAATATGCGTGGATCTGAAGAAATTGGTAAGCGGTACAGCCATCGCATGGCGTGATGCGACACTGTAGAGGGGAATATGGGGCGCTCCAAAACACGCTCAGGCTCAGAGCGATGGGCGCAGCTGGTCAGAGGCCCTGTGGCCCTATTGGCTTGCGTGTTGCTCGGCCTACTGCTGGGCTGGGTCCTGTTCGGAGGCGATGAGGCTCGCTCCGGCGGCAACGCAATGGTGTCCATCAGACAGGCGGCTTCGCAGTCCAGCATGCTGCTGTCATCTGTCAATTTCGGAGGCGGCGCCCGCCGCGACTCGCCGAGCGGCGCAGCTGTCAGCGACAATTACGGGACAACACTGGACAGGGTGCTTTCATTGTCGGGCGCCTCAGGTGAGCATCATCTGCGGGATGTTTGCCTGCTACTCCTCCAAATGCCTGCCGCAAAACTGCGCCATAGCTGCTAGCCAAATGTCGGAGCATTAACGCTGTGCGACGTGCTGTCGCAGAGCTGGAGGTGCCACCCGAGGAGGGAGCAGGTCACATGCACGCGGTGAGTGAAATTGGCGACCTGTGTTAGACCAAGTTGCACAGTCCGGCGGCGCTGGCAGTGCGGTGGCATTGCACAGTGCCGCTTGCGCCTGCAGACCTGCCGCTCAAGCTGCCGCACAAGCTGCTACATACTGCTTGTGAGAAAATGAGCTTCATATGAGACGCTGCATGCATTCGGTGGCAGGATGGCACGTTCAACATCCTCAAGCCACTGAGCTTCCAGCGGCTGGTGGCGGATTCGGAGGCGCCATTCTGTGCGCAGCAGTGGTCGTGCAGTGGTGCAATCCCGCGCACCATGCACCACATATATCTAGGGGTGAGTGACCCATCAAAAACTCAACCAGGTTCATGAACCTTAACAAAGCGCTGGCGGTACTGCGTGTCGCGGTCATGCAGCTACACCAATCGCAAGGTTGGACGCGTTGCCCTTGTCCGTGCACATGCATTCTATCAACCCAAGCAGCAAGGCTCGACCTGCCGCCGTTTCGCCGGAACAGAAATAGCAGGAGCACTGCCCAAGCACGGCACGATCGGTGGAGAGAGTTTTTGTCTCCCCAGGGGCTGGACGGATATAAGGAGGATCTGGCGGCAGAGAGCCCGCCATTCAGGCTGCAGTGGCGTGACACCTGTCGGGCGATCTACCACGACTGGGAGTTCAGGTTCTGGGATAAGGTGCGACTGTGCTTGCAGAAAAAGCTCAAAGTTTTCCTTACGTTTTTCTTGGAGTACGCACAAAGCCCGGATGTTTGATGCAGCAGGCCCTAGGCGCTGCTGCGGGTGATATGCGCTGGACACTCACAACACAACCAAACATCCGAGGCTGTGCCGAACGCTCACTGCAGGGTGAGGCGGAACGGCTGCTCAGCGACCGGTACCCCTGGCTGCTGCCTGCGTGGCACAGCACGCCGCACTGGATCGTGCGCACCAACATGCTCAAGTGCGGACTGCAGCAGATTCGTACCATCTTTGCAGCCCTCATGCGGGCGCCTTGGGAGCCAAGTTAACAGGAAGACATCGCCACGCTCATGCCAATCCGGTGTATGACTTGTGATTTTCGTCCAACGCTCCTGGGCCGCGTGGCTAGCCTGCCGGCGTGGGCACTCTCTTGAGTTGGGGTGCAAGCACCTCCCGCGCACGCTCTCTGCAGCCCTCCTCTCCATCGCTGACTGCGAGCGCTTGTCGCTGCTCACATTCGTCACATTCATCTCGGGTGTATATCAACTATTTCAGGTACGTACTTATGCACGCGTACGGCGGGCTGTACCTGGACCTGGACGCGGAGTGCCTGCGCAACGCGGAGGAGGGTTTAGCGGGTTTCAACCTCGTGCTGCAGCGGGAGCGCGGGCCGGCATCCGTGGGCACCGCCGCCATGGCCAGCGTGCCTCGGCTGCCGCTGGTAAGTGTCTCGCGCCGGCATATGGTTCGTCACTATTTTAACTCGAGTATCACAGCAGTCTCAGCAGATTGGAGGCGCCCGCCGATAACAATGACACGCGAACCTGGTAGGGTTTGGCTGCCGGAAAGCGCACCGCTCCAAACCTCCATAGGTTCTGACAACTTGGTAAGCACGAATTCTGCATAACTCGAGCAGCTGCTGCCTCCCGCAGACTTTACAGCCTTGTGTAAAGTCTGCTGGCTGCCCGCGGCACGATGATCTGCATCTGCCAGCTGCTTGCAGAGGACAGTCTCCGATCCAATCGAATTTGAAACAGGATTTGATGGTCGCGCGCAGTGGGAGAGCCTGCTGCGGGGGATCGCCGCTGAGCCGCCCGCGGCGCTGGACGGCCTCGCGCCGGCGAATGTGTCGGCCACCAGCGGTCCCGCGCGCCTGTCGGCTCAGCTGGCCGCCGCGATGCCCGGGCGGGACAGCCTGGTGGGCCAGCACACGGTGCCGGGCCTGGTGAGTGGTGCCGCATGGTCCAGCACGTGATGCAGCGGGTCAGGGGTGCCCATTCTGGGTGTGCACTGAACGGGCGCAGGTAGCACCGCCTGCCTCGCCCACAGCTTCACAGCTGAACTCTGTTGGCAGCGCCCACCACGTTCAAGCCTGCATGCTTTGATATCAACCTCATGGAGCATGTGTACATGCCCGGCACCCGCCTAAACCCAGTGAAGCCTACTAACCGCAGGGCGCAGTGAAGGTATATGACATCGGCACCTGGTTCCAACCATGTGCAGAATTCGACCAGGTGCGCTGTTCGAGGCTTTGAGCCTTTCGTGTGTCTGGCTCGCACAGCAGGCCAGGTCGCCAGAGGCTGCATGGCTTTGGCTGCCTACATGCGTTCCTCAACAGGCAGAGCCGTCGACTCTTCTTCAGCTGTTGGAGAAGCTGAGTATTGCAGTCTAGGGCAGAGCAGCGCTGCGCCTCAGCCAAGACTGATGCATTATGGATGTGACATGCAGTCTCGTCTGGTGAATTGCATCACCACATGAAGCTTGCTGTCTCCCTCGGGAATTTTTCAAGGGCACGGCCTGGTGCTGGTCCAGCGAAGGTGCCAGGGGCGCCGCCTGCATGCAACTCCACCTCTGAATCCACAGCAAGTGATGTGAATCCCAGGAATGCTTCAAGGATGTGGCATCGCGCCGCTCCAGCGGGCAGGTGGTGGGCGCCGCCTGGGCCGGGCTGCACCACTTTGCGGGCGCATGGAAGCAGGACTCCGGCCGCGCCACTGCGGTGAGCCCGCACTTCAGGGCGCAAGCGTCACTTGAACGATCGCCTGAAACGCCGCTATTTAAGGCGTTCCTGTGCTCCACACAGCAGCTGTGTCCATCACATGCCATAAAGTCAATTTCAGCTGAGAGCCATCTTGTTGTGCAGTCCTTTGTTCCAGTCAAATTTCAGCTGGACCTGTAACGATTCCAAGTAGCGCGCCTGTAGGTGCACACGGCACTGCGTTAGCCAAGCCTGAGCCCCTACGCCTTCCCGGTGCTGCCGAAGGCGCGGCGGCTCAGACTGCCGAAGCTTCAGATCTGGAGTAAACGAGGATGTTTGATGTCATCAACACGTTTCTTTTCGCAAATGCAGGTGGACACAGCGCTGCTGGTGCCCTGCTGCGGGAAGGACGCAAAGCCGGAGCCCTACACGTTTCCGGAGCTGCCAGAGGGCGCGGCGGCGGAAAACGTCACGGCGCTGCAGCCCGCCGACTACGGCGTGCCAGAGGCGAGTATAGGATGTAGGGTTGGGGCTGTGCGTTTGACCGGCTGGATACTTTCGGGCAGCCAACGTGTGCGGCTGCTTCAGTGCCATGAGGTGCTCGCATGGTTGACCCGCATGTCGAGCTGCCACATGCCAGCGGCAGTATTTGAGGCGTCGGGCTTCCTTGTCAGCAGCGCACGCCGACTCGAATATTCGAAGGAGGTCGCTGTTGCGCCGCAACATCTCACATGACCTGCCATCGAGCTAAATGTGCCCCCTCCTCCAGAGCGTAGAAATTCGCCCGGCGCCGCCCGGGGCCACTACTGGAATTGCCTGCTACATGGCGGCAGCTGCAGCCTCAAAACTGCCGACAGCACGTGCTGAGGACGCAAGCTGCGTACCTCGTAGATGCTAAAGCCATCCAATACGTTATTGCAGATGCTCAACCGCACGGCGGCGCAGCACTGCCAGCCACGCCAGGCGTGCGGCGGCGCACGCATCCCCCACATCATGTGCGATATTGGAACCTAACACCTTGTGTTCAGCCACTTTTTTGCCCTACTCAACGATGATTACGAAAAAAAAGGTTGTGAATTGTATTTGCGTTGAAGACATGAACATGAGAAACGCAACTCGTACTTGCAATTTTTATTGCACTCATATTGTGACGACGTCGCTGCAAGAGTAAGAACCAGCTTCCTTTGCTCAGACACTCCCTTTCCCCCTACAGGCACCATATCTTAGCGGCTGGGACGCGTACCTGGAGGGGGCGACACAAGAGAATCCCTTCTTCCCTTCTTCCACAAGGGCTGGCGCGACGCCTGCCTCATGCACCATCCGCACTGGCAGCACATGTTCTGGGACGAGGTGGGTCGACATCGTGTTGCGTTCAAGAGAGCTCAGCCCACAGTCCCTGACACATGTTGCTGCTGCTTCTGTAGCAGCGCTTCTCGCAGATGTCGCCTTCGCGCGCACCAGCTCTGCTTCACAGGCAACAGCCATGCTGGGCTGATGGTGCAGCACTGAAACTATTGCGGGGACCTGCAGGAATCTGCAAACTTCCTGGTGCATGGTCTTACAAGCAAAGAGCAAAACCATGTAATCTGTCAAGGCTGTAAGGCTGAAGAATATTGAAGGACTAACTGCACCCGCTGGCGGCGGCGCTGGAGCTGTTGCAGGAGTGGTCACCCTAATCAATCATATACTCACAAGCAACCATGTTCTGAAACTTAAGATTATACTAGGCTGTAAAGCCAACAAACATTGCTACAAACGTCAGGCGATCACCGTCTGCAGGCGGCGGCGCTGGAGCTGCTGCGGGATTCGTACCCCTGGTTTGTAGAGACCTTCCAGAACTACACAAAGGTCGTGTCAAGGGTGCGACTCTACATGCACACTTGACCCCTAAAACCCCTCTAAATCCCTGAAACACCGGCCTACTCTTGGCCGTCGCCGCAACTGTCAGCACGCTGTGTCGCCATGCGTTTTTCAAGCCCCCTTCTACACACTGTTCTTGCAAGGTGCCATCAGACGCGTCGTGTCGCACAAGTCCTTGCGCCGCCGACCGTCAAACTCGGGTTTCTACCTCACAAGTATGCAATTTGAATCTCACGTGACGTCTCTCAAAGGCAGTTCCCGTCCTGCGCAGGGCAATGTACTACGGAACTTCGAGCACGCGGCGTGCACCTGGACAACTCGTGTCTTCCTGAGAATACCTACAAACGGTGCATTCTGTCCTGCGCAGGGCGATGCCATACGGTACTTCGTGCTGCACAAGCACGGCGGCGTGTACCTGGACATGGACGTGGAGTGCTTCCGAAACATGGAGCACACGCTGCTGGGCGCCGACCTCGTTTTGCAGGTGATCTAGCCTGACGTGAACAGTGAGACGCCTGTACAACGATTTGGGTTGTGTGGATTGCTTCGCCATGGAGCACACGCTGCGGGACGCCGACCTCGTGTTGCAGGTGACTCATTTTAGTTGTGATGTAAACATACAAGACTTGAGTTGTGCACAGACTTCGCAAAATGGAGCCGCTTTGGTGCCGATCTCGTGCTGCGGGGGGGTGTGAATAAGTGAAAATAAAAGACATCTGAGTTCGTTACTGCAGGGGACGGATCAGTTCGAGACCACCACAAACTTCGCGATGGCGTCGGTGCCGGGGCTGCCGCTCTTAGATGGCCTCCTGCGGCAGTTGGTCATCAACAAAAACACCACCGACCCGGAGGAGGGTGACCCTGTGCAGCACACGGGCCCCAAGCTCGTCCGCGACATGATCGTGCACAGGCGCGCGCACCGAAACCAAAGCCCTTGAACATGTTTTCACCGGCAGCCGTTCTGGTAGTGCAGCAGCCCTCACTGCATGTATAGGCTGACGTGATGGTGTGGACATGCTATTCAGAGCGATGTGCATATTAGTACGGCGTCATTGCAGGAACTGTGTTCAGCCCCGTCCCCTCCGGTTCCGGCAGTGTCCCGTGCTCAATCAGCTATTGCAGCAGGCTGCACGGCTTTTTCACCCGCTGGCTCCCCCTCGTGCAGGTATGTGAACGAGACGCGGCGGGAACTGCCGGCATTCATCGGCACGCATGACGTGCAGGCCGAGGACGGACATACCTATATCTTGCGGGCATACCCGCTGCGGCAGTGGCTCATGCCCTGCTGGTGGTCCTACATCGAGTGCCACCGCGAGGCACGCTGGCACTTGCCTCATTCTACAGACGGCTGCCCAAATTGCCGTTCCCAACCGTCCTCATACGAGCGGACTTCTGCCAAGCAGTGACTCTGAGTGCGTGAGACTGCTGGCCGGACTGGGACCAGCGCATGGAACGCCCACGAAGTCTAACCCCTGGCGCGCAGATGGCGGTGAGAAAGGCGCAGGGCACCGTCCCGCTGAGCCTGGTGGGGCAGCATCACTACTCCAGCTCCTGGTGGGGCCGCCGCCGGCGCCGCCGGCACATGCGACAGCGTGCGCTCCTGCAAGCCGACGGCGAAAGCTAGCCGGGCTGGTATGAAGGGCTGACTGGGATGAAGGGCCCAACGGGCTGGCCACATCCGGGCGGCGGTAGACCCCAGCCAGCCACTTAGCGAACGCTCCGACTATTCAGGGCCAGCAGTTGGGAACAGTGAGTGAGCTCTGAATATTGAGCTTGAGGTGGGGAGCCCGCAGCAGGGAGCAGGGGGCTGATTCCAGCAGGGGGCTGATTCCAGCGCCGTTCATCGCGCTGCTCGACCCATGTGAACATAGAAGATCAGTGTGAGTTGTGAGCCCATTTTGTGATCGCATTTGTTTCATTCCGTCGTCAGCAGTTCCAGTTCTCCAGGATTTTGTGACTTGTTTGCGTACATTTGTGAACTGCCTGGTCACCGCGGTGCGCTGCTCCCCATGCCGGCGTCATGGCCGCGAATCACGGTGCGCAATGCATGAAATCTCGATTCATCCCTCCTCTGGACAGTCGATTCGGCTGCTCTGACGTTCCGACACTGACACGGCACATTAACAGGCATGCATGCTTAGTCAACATGTGCTCGTTTGGTCCATTGACCTTCTCCAGGCTCACAAAACTCGTTGGCAAACTGCCGTACCCGTCGCACGGCCTCTCGCACAGGCACCTGTAACCGTTGCAATATCGTGTCAGACGCCCAGCTTGTTGTTTGCTCGACTGCACCTGCACGATTGGCACGTCAGCACCAGGCACTGGTCAAACAAGTTCATTTCGTGCCACTGGATGGCAGTTTAAGCATCGCAGACAGTCATCGCAGCAATGGGCGAAGCTGAGGAGGCCTTCAAGGATGACCTCGAATACCTCAGTGGATTTGGTGAGCCTCGTGCTGCGGTTTGGTGATGCACTCTTGCAGCTTTAAACTTTCTACGCACACTGTAATATATGAACCTGGAGTCTTGCTGCCGTCAACCTGCTCCTCACAGAAACTCGACCCCTGGCGCTTGCAGGCAACGACTTTCAGTCAGAGGCGCTGCCGGGCGCATTGCCGCAGGGACAGAACAACCCGCGGGTGCGCCACCTGTTCGCTTGACCGCTAACAGATAGACAGGTTTGCCAAGTTCCGAACTAGAACACCAGAACATCATGTGTGCACGTGCAGGTGTGCCCTTACGGGTTGTATGCGGAGCAGCTCTCAGGAACAGCCTTCACAGCGCCGCGAGCGTGAGTACATTGATGCACGGGGCTGCTGCACCGAGTCACATGCACCGTGCGCACTGCCCTTGTGAAGTGAAATGCGGCTTGCCTAGGGCTTCGACAGAACTGCGCGGTACTAATGGGGCATGCACCAGTCGCTGAGGTGATTGCCGTCGCCTTCCAGGCACAATCAGCGGAGCTGGCTGTACAGAATACGGCCGTCGGTGACGCACGAGCCGTTCCACCCGCTGGAGTTTGCGGCCGAGGCGCTGACAGCAAACTTCCATCAGGGCGTCGTCACACCCAACCAGCTGGTAAGATAGACGACGATTGCAGCAGCAATATCGTCATATGCTCTGGCAGGCTGTGCGTCAAACAGGGCCTGGCCTCTATGATGGGAGGCAATGCACGTCGTTTGTGGGAGCAGGACCTGTGAATCAGCTGCGCAATGAGCATTTGTGCCGGGCCGCAGCGGTGGCGGCCATTCAGGATCCCGGAAGACTCGTCGGACTTCGTGCGCGGCCTGTTCACAATCTGTGGCGCTGGCAGGTCTGCCAGGCACCTGCTGCATGGTTGCGACCTTGTTGGTTTTGCTGCATCCGGGGAATTCCACAATCTATTTCATGGTGTGAGGCCATGCTTCTCTGCACACCGCGGCTCTCCTCGACACGATTTTTGTGTGAAATGCGCAGCCCGGCAACAAAGGATGGCTATGCGATCCACGTCTACACCGCCAGCACCTCGATGGACGACAGCTGCCTCGCAAATGCGGACGGCGACTTTCTGATTGTGCCGCAGCAGGGTACGCCGGGCACCACCTCGTCGCGTCAAATATGTGCATGGACGAAGCAACTGCCTGGAGGCCAACCTCTGTGGGGGAGTGCAACCAGGGTCTTTGGCGCACCTGGTCGTTCTCATGCAAGCATGCAGCTGGTGAAGCGAGCATTGCCCAGCCGAGAGCTAAGCAGCTGCATACTTTGAGGGGGCTCAAAGTATGCAGCAGTAGCCAGCCAGGTGGTGTCGGCACTTGTGCAGCTTGAGGTTAGCGAAAGACGTGCTAGCTAATGCAAAGGCGCTCTGTGCATCAATCAGCAAAATCTGGCATCAGGAACGTGACCCCAGGGCAGGTGGCGATGCTGCTGTCATTCTTGCATCACATTGAACCTGTGTTCGCGCAGGCGCTTTTCTCATCACAGCAGAATCTGGCGGCAGAAGGACCAGGTGGCGGTCGTGATATCGTTTTGCAGCCCACATTTCGTGATACAATACGTTTTCAATGTATCCTGCCGCCTGCAGGCGCGCTGCGCATCACTACGGAGTTTGGCGTCATGAATGTGCCGCCGGGGCAGGTGGCGGTTGTGCAGCGCGGCATGCGCTTCTCCGTGGCGCTGCACGCCGGCGTCGCCCGCGGGTACGTGCTAGAGGTCTTCGCCGGCCACTTCACGCTGCCTGATCTGGGGCCTATCGGTGAGTTGTCACGTGATGAAACCCTAAAGTGCGCCCAAAAATGCCAAAAATGAGAAATGGCATGGTCATATACATTTTGCGCAGCTACCCGCTGGAGGTCCTGCCGGTCACTTCCTGCTGCCCAACCCCCGAGGCCCCAGCGGTCAGCATAGAAACCCCGCTGCAGCCCATCAGCAGGCGTATGATGCCCTGCTGGCAGCCAGGGCTTGTGTCATGTCAGAGGGATCCGCGATTATAACAGTCAGAGCTTTGATGTGCTGAGGTGGCTTATACTGGTCCCACTCTGGAGTTCAAAATGCGCCAATGTGCTACCGTACAGTCGCCAACGAGCCTGCCGAGACTGGCCAGACGCCTAACGCCGTCTTCCAGCAGGCAACCCAGCCCCAAAAGAGCGATGCCATAATTCCAGCTGAACCTGCCTGCTGTCCGTGCTTTGCAGGCGCCAACGGGCTGGCCAACCCTTCGAAATTTCCAGGCGCTGGTTGCCGCCTTGAGGAGGCGCCGCGGCCTCAAACTGAATGATGGTCGTTTCTCAGCACAAACCTGCCTGTTGTCCGTGCTTTGCAGGCGCCAACGGGCTGGCCAACCCGCGGGATTTCCTGACGCCGGTGGCTGCCTTTGAGGAGGAGCCCCGCCCCTTCACCGTGCTCCACAAGTTCGAGGGGGAGCTGTTTTCTGCGCAACAGCCCTTCTCGCCCTTCAACGTCGTTGCCTGGCACGGCAATTACGCGCCCTTCAAGTGAGCCTGCCGTGGGTGCTTGCCCCACATGCTGCAAATCTGTGCCATTCCCCTCAGGACGGGACAGCCAATGTCGTTGTGCAGAATGTCGAGCTTGCGTTGCATCCATGTATCGACCGAGGCTGGGGCTGAGGCAGTCCAGCTGCTGCCGCCGCTGCCGGTCAGCAGACCGGTGGCAGTGGTCAACAGTAAAACCCTGCGCCATCAGCCCCTAACAACTCTGATGACTGGCGCAGGTACGACCTGGCGCACTTCAGCCCGGTCAACTCGGTGGCATTTGACCACCCCGATCCCAGCATCTTCACCGTGCTCACCTGCCCCTCGCCAGTCCCAGGTGTTGCACACTCGGCGCTTGGCACACCCTGTAGCATCCGCACCTTGCCCAGAATGCCCCCCCTGCAGTCCCCACCTGCGCCCTGCCATGTTTGAAGCACACTTTCGGGTCAGGTGCATGAAAACACATCACGCAAATCTGGCGCAGCTGTTTGCGCCGCACACCTGCCCATCAAGCGTTTGCATCTCTGAACGCATGAGGATGTGACGTCCACCGGTTGCAGGCGTGGCCGTGGCGGACTTTGTGGTGTTCCCGCCGCGCTGGACGGTGGCGGACCACACCTTCCGGCCGCCCTACTACCACCGCAACTGGTGCGTCTGGCCGGGTGTCAGGTGTTATGCACTGGTGGCGCTGTCATCTGGTGGCGTCCAAAGATGCGTCTCACAGCGCAACACAGCTGTTGCTGAAAAGCGTGCTTGCATTGGAAGTTCAGGGGGCTCAGCAGCGCTGCCTGGTTGTCCATGTCAGTCACTGCCTGAACTGGTTTCAGCTAGGCAACGGCTGGCGTTCTGATGCTGCTGCTTCCCACCCCGCAGCATGAACGAGTTCATGGGCCTCATCCGTGGCCAATATGAGGCCAAGCAGGGCGGCTTCCTGCCCGGCGGTGCGCGACCACTTGCTCTCGGATGCTCAACACACCGATGGTCGGCCTCGCTTTCGAGGATGACCTCCCACAAATTGGTCAGCTGCTGCCCGCACGAATGCCAGCTGCCCCCTGCTCAACATAGGCCCGCTGCCGTGTGTTCCTGCCATCCCATTCCAGCTGATCTGGGCAAACAACCCATGAGCGCCGTCGCCACTTGCAGCACTGTCTGCAGCAGTGTCTGCTCTACACACATACAGCTTCACCGGTCGACTCCTAGCTAATTCCAACTCGCAGGCGCGAGCCTGCACCTGTGCATGACGCCGCACGGTCCCGACGCCGCGACTTTCGAGGCGGCGGTCGGCGACACGGGGCAGCAGCAAGCGCCCGCGCACCTGCCACCCGACACCCTGGCCTTCATGTTCGAGGTCAACTACACGCCGCGCGTCACCATGTCGGTGAGATTTCTTTCTTATCACGTTCTTACCGCATTGATCTGCTACGTGGGGCACATGCCTCGTCGGCTCATAGGCAATCGGACATTTCTGCGGGTCCAGGGCCGTTCCCAAGGTCGCATGCGCCTTCCCTGGCTCATCTCTGTTGCAGCAGCAGGGTCGAGCAGGGACATGTCGCAGCCCGTTAACCAGCCACAAGGCGCTCTGCAGTGACGTCTCAATATCCTGATCGTTTGTGCTGCAGGCGCTCGGCTCGCCGCACATCGACAGGAAGTACTACCAGTGCTGGGCGTCGCTGCGCAGCCACTTCGACCGGGACTGGCACAACAAACAGCGGCAGCAGGAGGGAAAAGCTCCAACAGCGCTAGGGCGAGATGGAGGCTCTGCTGTAGAGGCGCCAGCGCCAGCGGCGGATCAGGCAGATGCTGCGGCGGGGCCGACGCAGCAGCATGGCAGCTCGGCAACGGAAGCAGAAGCAGACGCATCAGATGGCCCGGCAGCGGAGAAGGGGGCCAGCAGCGACGGGGAACTGGAGCCTCCGGTAGCTGCGGAAACTGGCGGCCACCTGGCAGCCGGGCCGCTGTCCGCGCAGGCCGCCCAAGCAATGGGCGGCACATAGCGGAATGTGTTACGATCGATCGCCCTTGTATGCACAAGCCGCCGAGGCCGTGGGCGCCACATAGCGGCGGATTTGATAGCCTGTGCGTCATCCTTGTACAGTAGTCGCCATCGCACTGGCTTTCTGTAGGGCATTTCCAAATTGTTGCAGTGTTGGCGACCGCATGCGGCGGCGCACAACGTCGGGTAGCTGCAGCGTCGATGCCACTGGCACTTGTTTTGCCATCTGCATCGGTCCGTTTCTTTGTGAACAGCTACGTCTTGATGGTGCTTGCTCTCCAGCGCACTGGCATGACTTTGAGTGGTTTTGAAGTGCGCAGAACTGAAGTGAAAATCCAGGGAGAAGCTGTCAGAAGCTGCGTTTTCCATGTCAGCAGAGCAATTAAAGAATTTAAATAAGTGCGCTCCAGTTGTTGTAGTTCTCTGACGGCTTTGACGCGAGGACGGCGTCTCCATTCATTCATTTAGTTGTCCCACCAATGCAGAAATTGTTGCACATGCTCCACTGTTGAAACATCCTCGATCGACAGACGGCGTACCCCGAAGTGATCTACAGCGAGCGATCTGCTCAAACACTGCAGACATGGCATCGCAGCGCATCACGATACTTGACGGAGGGCTGGGCCACCTGATGAAACAGCGCAGGGTGGAGACCAGCGCCGCAGGCACGGAGTGGGCTAACAGCTTCCTTGTTCCCGCCCTGGCAAACGTTGAGGCGCCCGGCGCCGTGCGGCAGGTGCGCTGCACTGACTGGTGTTCTTTCAAGAGGAGCAGGCAAATATCATACTAGTCTGACTCACATTGCGCAGGTGCATGACGACTACATTGCTGTCGGCGCGGATGTCATAACCGTCAACAATTTTCCAGTGACGCCCTGGAGCCTGGGCCGCATCGGCCGACAGGATGCATTCGTCGCCCTGACACAGGCAGGCGCAGCTTGATATTGTAGTGCATGCACCAATCGGCATCGGAGTCGTGCTTCAAAGGCCGCCCACCTGTGGCGCAGTTGGGCCTTCGCCGCAAGCGCCAGCGTCCATGCCTTGCAGCCTGCACAACTTGACGAATGTGATACCAAGCCAGAGTTCGAAGATTGGCTGCGTTCAGCAGGCGGCGGCGAATATAGCACGGCAGGCGGCGGATGTGGCAAATCACGGCAGCGGCGAGGGGCGGCGACATGTGCGAGTCGCCGGCAGCCTGCCGCCGCTGGGGGAGAGCTACTCCACAGAAGGCGGCCGGCACGCCGCCGAGCTCGCACAGCCCGTCTACACTCAGGTATGGCAACGAGAAAAAATATGCGGCCATGCATGGCAGATTTGTATTCGCAGTAGCACCACAGATCAGCACAGAACCTCCAGCTAGCATCGGGATTCTTCTACGCCTGCTGCAGCTTCCTACAAAAGAGTCCCCTTGACTATTTGTGCACCGCAGATCGCCGCGCCGCTGGCGTCGGCAGCAAATCTGCTGCTGTGCGAACCTATGGCATGCCAGACGCTTGGAACACAATTAAGATAGCTGACGCCTGCCACTCGTGAGCCGCAGATGGCCGCAATGCTGCCGCCATCAGGTGCCGCAATGCTGACGCCATCAGATGCCGCAATGCTGACGCCGTGGATACATTGTTTCAATCATAAGTGCGAAATCAGGAAAACTCACTTTCGCTACTCATATGAAGCAGATCGCCACGACGCTGGCGCCGGCAGTAGACCTGCTACTGTGCGAGACCATGGCGTCCAGCCACGAGGCGTGGGCCGCCGCCTCTGCTGCGGCGGCGACAGGCTTGCCCACCTGGTGAGGCCTTGTGCAGTGTGCGTGCGTCTGCACAGGCGCCTTGTCTCCGCTTCAAGACAGCAGGTCTCTGATGCACCATGATGTTGCAATCGGATGTGCACTGCCGGCCTCCGCGGCAACAGCAACAGGCCTGCCCGCCGGGTAAGGCTGCCTGCCAGAGCCTTATGCTCAGTCAGCGAGCTCCGGCGCGGACAGGCGAGCGATGGACAGAAAACGTTGCGGGGCCTTTGTTTGCTGTGCCTGCTTCAAAGTATGCGGAGTGAAACTGGCTGCTCAAGCCTTTTTCCCTCCCATGTATGTCTTCCCGAGGCAAGCTGGCGGCGACAGCGGGGTCCGTAGTTGTGGTTTTTTCGTAGACAAGTTGAACTGATCTCAACAACCCGTTTTGAGTGAGAGGTGAAGGACCTTGAGGCGGGCTGACTGCTCCGCGGGGACTTGTTGGCTTATATTGCAGCCCAGCCGGGTGCACCCAATCTCAATCGGCAGAGTCAGACAGTGGTGGCCAACTGTGCCAGTTTCGCCGCAGGGTGGCGCTGACGCTGGAGGACTCTGAGGCGGGCCTGCTGCGCAGCGGCGAGCCAGTGGCTGACATTGCTGCCAGTCTGGGCGCGTTGCCGGGCGTCGAGGCCGTGCTGCTGAACTGCAGCGCGCCGCAGGTGTGAACTTCAGTGGTGAAAACCCTCCAGAATTGCGTTAACAAGCCTCACTGCAGATTTTGCAGCCCGGCTGGGGGCTCTGCTAGGCGGTGCTTTTCAGCTGCGGCGCAGAAATCTCCACTTAGGAGCCTTGCCACAAAAGTCCTTGATGCCCATCATATACCTTGTTGTTAATGCTGGCAGATGTTGGTGACACAGAAGAGAGATCTGAACAATAGACAAAAGTCTCTTGATTGTGCAGGCCATAAGCGCGGCGCTGCCAGGGCTGCGGGCGGCGCTGCCAGCGACAGTCCGCATTGGCGCCTATGCCAACGGCTTCAGCGGCACCACCTCCGAGTGGCTGGCCGAAGGGCAGCGGGCGCAGCTGCCGCAGCTGAAGCGGGACCCACGTACGAGTTCTGTCTTTCATTCTGCTTGCTTTTGGAAACAGATTCGGTTGCGCAGCGCGAGTGACATCCGGATGGCTGGCGGAGTGGGAGCGCGAGCGGATGCTGCAGCTGCACGGGGTCAAGGTCGTGTTTCGTGATTCGCACAATGAACAACATTAACACCAACAGTTGTGGCGGAGGGCAGCTGCCTTATCCCCGAACTCTGAATCATGTAAGAGCTGAGATTCCACCTGCATGCGTCCTCACTCTGACAAACTTGGCTTGCGCTGCTGATCTGCTACCTCACCTGGAGCAGCATTGTGTAGACATGTGACACAAATATTGCAGGTGATTACGAGGGCGACGGCATCACGCCAGAGGCATACGCGCGCTTTACAAAGTCGTGGGCGGACGCCGGCGCGACCATCGTTGGCGGCTGCTGCGGGGTGGGGCCGGAGCACATAGCGGCCGTGCGGGCGGCGCTGGCGCCTCCCGGCAGCAGTGCACATCCGCAGATATCATGACCAGTATAAATTATGACAAAAACAAAGGGCCAGACCGGATCAGGCAGAATGGATGGACGGTTGAAGGCGCGGCTGGGTCAGGCCCTCGCATCGAGTCGGATTTCAACTTTGTGGTTTTGTAATCTTGCGTGTTCAGTCCCTGCGCATTTGTTGCACAGCCTTGTCAAGCACGGCAGATACAGTTCCGTCTGCATATGAATGGAATTCTGTAACGTAGGCAGAGCAGTTCTCCTGCAAAGGTCGTGTCTAAAGACACGGGTGTTGGGGCTGCCCACCAAGGTGGCCAGCGCCGAGAGTGCGGGCGCTTCCATCGGCATGTCAACAGGTGCAACAGGTCGCTCAGGCGTGCCACCGCCCCAGCGTGCGATGCGTATATGCGTATGCACCAGCTCAACACAAGCGAAGGTGCCGGAAGGGAGGAAAGCCGGGCGGTGTGGCCTCACCAATCCATCGCGCCCCCGCAGATCGCGGGGTCCCGGTTAAGACCAGGGAACCACGGAACCAACGGATACCGGCGCCAAGTTGTCTCCAGCTCCGGGCGGGTCCCAAGAGGCAGCGAGTATGCCTGCAATCGGCAGCGAGCGGATCGTACAATGACCCGCGTCGCTGCCGACCCGCGCCGCGCCGCCACGTCATCCCGGCAGCCGTCAAACCGCCGCCGCCGGGGACACTCGCCACCACCTCCGGGCTCTGCGGCTCGCGCGAAGAGGGAGCAGTCAGAGGAGTTGTTGAGGTCGTTTGGGCAAATCCGCATCCTTGCCGTTGGGGCACGAAAAGGAGTAGTGAGGTGCTGTTGACGTCGATCAGGCACACACGGAGGCAGACTCCAGTCAGCTTTGTGCACTCTGCTACCAGCCAATAACACTCCATGCGGGAACACTCCCTGCAGGCGCTGCGCATTGGCCACTGCGGCAGGATTTGGGGCACACGACCCAACACGAGATCAGAGGGACATTGACATATCACAGTGTCAAGCTGAGTCACCGACAGTGTTGATGACGCACCACAAAGAGTCCCCTGAGGGCGGGGGCGACCGCGGTGCGTTCCCGGCTGAAGCGGCCGGCCGCCTTTGCGCGGCGTGCGCAGCGGAGCGTTCCCGCCGTTCTACACTGGACTTGGTGGAATGGGCGAGCTATGCTCCTCCCTGAGCAGGCAGGAACGGTGTTGGTCACCTTGCAGTAAATTAGAGCAAGGGACGCGCGGCGCCTGCCGCTTTCAGCGTGGCGACAGAAAGAAAGGTACAGATTGTAATGGTGTCAGGCCTTGGCTTTGAAGGTGTTCAGAGCAAAGCCGCGTGGCAATGCTGATTTGCAGCCTGGCAAGAGAATTTGAACAGGCTGCAGCGATGCACAAACGCAGGACTGATCTTGAGCGATGTGCTCAAAGCAGCAGCTCAATGCGGGGTCTGCAAGCAGCAGGCGCACGCAGGTGCTCACAGCGACGAGACCCTCGCAGCGCACCATGCCAGATTGGCACTGCTGGCAGGCAGCTCGAGACAGGGCTGCAATGTCATTGGGAATTGGGAATTGAGGGTCGAAACATAATGCAGCGCACCATGCTATTCGCGGCAGGGCAGGCTGGGCCCGACGGGGCGTTAGTGCAGATGCGCTAAAGCGCCCGCGGTCCACCGGGCAAAGGGCTGAACCCATGAGCACGCCGCTTCATCGAGCTGCAAGCATGAGGGCGGAGACCACTGAGGCATAAAACAGGGAAAGGCAAAGGCAAAGGCATAAAGAGCGGCCAGCCATGCTGCAAGTGCTGCCTGGGGCGAGGCAGGCCGGGCGTTTGGCGAGTGCATTTGCGATGCGCCATGGCCCACTGGGGACAGGGCAGTCCATCGAGTTGCAAGTGCAGGTGACTGCGGGAATAACAGAAGAATGCCGGGAAGCAAGAGGATGCTGATGGAACGATAAGAGCTGGGATCTTGAGACAGGTGACATACCTGTCCGCGGCGGCCCTCCTCTCATGCCCACGAATCGGTCAGAGCCTGCAGGAACGACAAGCAGATGAAGTTGCAGGCGGCGGAATGATTGCACAGCGATATAGATCGTCAAAGGTTGTCAGCAGGCTGTCAGATGCAGGACAAGGGCTCCTGCAGCACAGCTAGACGAGACAAATTATGCGGGCAGGCCATGGAACTATCTTCTGCAGAAAGACAGCCAAGCCATGTAGCGCCGCTGTTTTCAGCCAAGTAGTGTTGCTTTCTTCACCTCTTCAGAGACACATGCCGAGCGGGCGCTCATTCGCGCTTTTCGCGCTCTTTCGCGCAATCACGCAGCACCGCCCAGATCGGGCGGTCCAAAATCTACACCAGTACCTGCAGCATGCATCAGATACTAGTCTCACGTGCGCTGTAGGGCAAGTCTTGTCTAAAAACGTGATCTGTTGATCAGTGCAGCTGTGGAGAATGCTTGCTGGGACGGTGGCACGCCGTTGATGCACTAGAACTGTAACGCGGTGCGGAAAACGGGTTGCAAGCAGAGAAGTGAGCCGATTATCGACCTGCAAGTTGTCTCGGCCGAATCAGGGTGTGTGTTCAGGTTCACGGGGAAACTTTACAATTGTGCCACGCCATGCTGTCTGCCAGTCGCAGTGCAGCATTTGCGGGCTGCAAGCGCATTCCGGACAGTCCAAAACCTGTTTTCTATCTCAGAAATCGATCGGCTGAAGACGCGCATCGTGGCGGCGAAGAGGCGCCATCGCATTGCTGCCTGCGGCACACCAGCAAGCTTGCTGATCTGATTGACTGGCTTGATACTGATCGCAGTCATGCAGAATATCGACACAGAGGACACAATGGAGGTGTTGCAGATCAATGCAGCTGATACAGGCGGGTCAGATGCACCATGTCCGCGCAGCGCCGCAAATCTGCTGAGGTAAGCTGCATGCACATGATCATCCAGAACCCTGTAAGCGGAAGGCGTCAGGCAACTCGAGTCACGATGAGATGCACGCGGCGGATCAAGTGGCGTCGGATCAGGCTGCCTGTGCAGCGGGCGGCCATGCCCGATCTGCATGCGGCAGCATCAAGACCACAGATCTACATGACACGTTTGATCTGGCCGACTGTCGCTTTCTCCATGCAGCGCGCCGGACGGGGAGGGGCTGCTGCTGCTGGGTGGGGACGCAGGGTTGGCGGGACGCCGGCTTGCAGACGTCTGGCGCTTTGACGCACGGCAGCAGCCGCCGTGGACGCTGCTGGCTGGGCCGGAGGCGCCAGGCGCCATGCAGGCCAGGTGACATGCAGTGCCGTGCTGCGGATTGCTGCACACACTTGAGAAGACAATGAAGCTCCATTCAACCCGTTTCTGCATCTGCCAGATCGCGTCGATGCAGCTACCAGTTGGGTGCATGTTTACCTGACAGGAGCAATGCGGCGGCGGCCACGGCGGGGCAGTGCGTGGCTGTGTGCGGTGGCTGGCACGCGTCGGGCCTCGCACCGCTTGCTGACCTGGCGGTGTTCGACCTGCAGCGCTGCTCCTGGCTGGACCTCAGCGGCGGTATCGGCAGCAGCGGCGGCGGCAGCAGCAGCGCCTGCAATAGAAGCACCGGCAGCGCTGGCAGCCCTGATGCCAGTAGCAATGGCGCCGCTGAGTTCAATGTGAACGGCGCCGACGGCAGCGCCAACGGCAGTGGCCAGGCCCCGGCAGATGTGAGGCCAACGAGCCTTGGGCCATGCGCCCGCGGGCAGCCCAGCCTGGCAGCGCGGACTGACGGCACCGCCATGCTGCTGTTTGGCGGGTGAATACCATTCTCTGTACTCCTGGACTCTGCTTGTTCACGTGATTCTGTTGCTTGGGTGGCTGTACTGGGCGCGTTTGCGTAAGTCTCGCGATGCAGCCTCCCGCTGGTGGCAGGTGGGATGGCAAGCAGCGCTTCAATGACCTGTGGAGCCTGGACACCCGCACCTGGGCCTGGACGCAGCTCCACCCTGCAGGCGCGTTGCCTTTCGCCGATTCTCCTGGATGGCTTCTCACGAACGACCGCAGGCTTGAGCAGTGAAGTGACGTGCTCACGAAGAGAATGTCCTGAGTAGCTGTCAAGAATCTGTATTCACACTGGGTTGCTAGGCACGGTCTAGCAGCACGTCTTGCCTTGCAACTGTGACAAACCCACTCCCATCTTGCGCTGCAGGCGGGCGCCGCCGGCACATGCGGACCTCACCGGCGTGGTGTGACAGGGCACAACTGCGACTGGAAGGAGATTCTCGGCTGCGGTTTTGAAAGAAGGATTGCTTCCCACACTGCAGGCTTGGAGCCGCCGGTGCGCGCAGCCCACACCGGCGTGGCTGCGGCAGTACTGCGACTGCGGCCACTGGAAGGACATCCGGGTCGATTCGTACTTCATTGTTGTTTGCTTACTGTGCAGCAGGTCCGGCGCCGCCGGTGCGCGCGGATCACACCGGCGTCGTGTGGCACTACTGCGACTGCGGCCACTGGAAGGACATCCTGGTCGTCTTTGGCGGCTCCTGCGGCACCGGCCTGCTGAACGACCTCTGGACCTACGATGTGGACACCAGCACGTGCGCCCAGCATACAGACACGTTATTTTCAGTTTCTGCAGCTTGCCATTGGAACAGTCATACGTTTCCTGCGTGTGTGAGCGCGCCTGAATTCGAGGTCATTAAATTAGACGCAAGCATGTCCTCAGCCATGCGCAATGAGTTGTTGCCGTCTGCAACTGCGACCACTGTCATCATGTTCACTGTCGAGCGCATCGATGTGTCCATGCCCGATTCTCTGCAGGTGGCGGCAGGCGCACTGCGGCGGCCTGGCACCGTGCGCACGCAGCTCCCATGCGGCCGTCATTACCGGCGGCGCCCTGCTGGTGTCAGGTGCGGCTGCGGACGTGAATGTAACGAGCCGCGCTGGCTCTCTTGTGCTTGCAGTCTTATACACCTGCTTTGCCTGTTTCTGCAGAAACACAGCTGGCGTCACTCCGTATCTCTTGCCCTCTCTGCTGTCGTCTGGCGAATGCTTGAAAAAGAACTTGAATGGTGCGTCACTGCTCCAACTCTCCGCCCGCAGGCGGGCAGAGCAAGGGGTGCGTGCTCAGCGATCTGCACGTGCTGGATCTGACAACGCTGACGTGGCGGACGGCGCCGGCGATGCGGCCGGAGCTACCGCCGCGGTGCCGCCACAGCCTGGCGGTCGCGCCGGCGCAGCCCGCACCGCCAGCGGGTTCAGAACACCTGAGTGCGACAGACCATACAGCGCCGCCGTCGGCGTCTCCGCAGCCACCCGCAGCGCTGGAACAGGATGCTCTGGCAGCAGACCTCAGCAGTCTGTGTGTTGGCAATTCAGCTGCGGCGACGGCGGGCAGCCCGGCAGACAGCGGCACTTCCGCAGCTGCCGGCGAGCCAAACACCAACAGCAACGGTCCTGCAGAGGCAGGTGCAGCTGAGGCGCAGCACGAGGCGTGGCTGTACGGCGGCTTTGACGGCAGCGAGACTCGAGGCGACATGTTCTGCTTCCTGCTGCCGGCCGGCCTCGGCTGCGAGGCCGCCGCCTCCTCTTCCGCCGACGCCCAGGTAAGCACAGTAGATAAGCATAGAGCGTGCATTGCGCAGCTGGCTGACACCTGTTTGAGGATGCAGACAGGGATAGTGTCGCTCCAGGTGGTTTGTTGAGCACAACCCCCGGCCGGACGGCACCAGGCCAGTGCGCAATCACTTCAATGCTAGACGCCTCGCCAAAACTGCGCACCTCAAGCCTTTCATATTATTCGCCCACCCAACGTGCAGGCGCCGCCGCAGAAGGTGCTGTGCCTGGAGGACATGGAGGATGCGGTGCGCGCAATGCCGGCGTGGAAGCAGGTGCGGCGGCTGCATGCGGCGGCCCTGGAGCAGCAGCTGGACCAGTACATCGACCCTCCCTCCGGGTGCATTCAGGCTCTCTTCTTCGAGCTTTACACAACAACACTGCTGTAGTCGTGCATGCGATGATCAGCAACTGATGCTGCGACTGACTGGCAAGACACCTTCATACGCTGGCGTGGCAGGTCCCTGAGCGGCAGGGTGCACATACAGGGCGCCTGCTCACTGGGCATCGCATCATGTGTGCAGGTATTCGGTCTGGACGGCGCACTATCTGAAGCAGAGGCCGTGCTGCGGGAACGCGTGCCGGCATTGCCCCTGGGGCCACGCAAACGTGGTCAAGACTGAGGACTGAGCCCCGGCTGCGCAGTTTGATGTGCAGCAGCATGGCTTCCTAGGAGGATTCATGTCAGTATTGGATTTGTATCTGATTGCGAGCCTTGTCTTGCTGAGTCTCTGTGCTAGCTGTTGCGCCGGCCGCGGGGGGGACATTCTGCCATATTTGGGATACAAACAAGAAGCATAAAGTCACTGAAGTGGATGCGAGTACGGCGAACACAGCGACGGACAGCGATCATGGCGAGCCGGTGCCTGGGTTCCTTGTGGACCCAGGCTGGGGTCCCCCTAGTCTGGCGCCAATCTGGTGCCAATTATGGGCTAGGGGAAACCCGATGCTCCCACCCCTTCTGGGGGTCAATCCTTCCTTCCTTCTAGATGTAATGCCTTGGAGAGAGGGGCATGCCACAATGTAGTCAGCCACAGTTTCAGCAGTTCTAAATGCATGAGTCCGGCTGCTGTCGAAGCGAACAGTGTATATTTGTTCACCTCTCGCGCTTACGGTGCCTGTGCTGTGTTCAACGACATGCCTCGTCTCAACGATTGCGCCACCTGCCAGCACGCACACCATTCTGATAGACGTCTGGCTCAGGAACAGCCTGGGCATTCTTTGAATACTGCTCTCCCCACTGGCCCTGTTGCGTTTTGAGTGACCTACACGCAGAGAAATCCGCCGTTCAGATGTGGTATCAGGTGCACCTACCGCCAACGACGCTCCGGCAGCATGCCGCCGCTCAGTCAATGTGCTGCAGCGCCGGCGCGGTCGTACCGCAACAATCTCCTCAACAAGCCCATGCTCTGACTCTACATCGCTGTGCTGGCCCGCAGTGGGGCACCAGTCAGGGTCCACAGCGTCTGCCGTACCGCGGCGCTTCCGCTGCAGCACCGCCGCCTTTCTCTTCCTATCGCGCAGTCGCTCTGACTGCCGCGGCAGGTCCGCATTCCGGTTCCTCCTGCAACCATTTGGTTGATTACATCTCAAGCATAGCTGAGACTGTAACATCAGCTACTCCTTCCTGTTACTACGTCCACCTGCCAATCCGGCTACTGCCAATCCGGCTACTACTGTCCTACTGGCTTTGGCCATACTCTGACTCCAACGCCGGTATCTTTCGATACCACCAGAAAGACACGGACAGCAAGCATCCACTTTACATTGGTTTCGGTGCCCTTAGAACGATGGCCGGGGAGCCCTCAAACCCCCCGGAGGACATAGCTCTCGCAAGAATCGCAGCTCGGGCCCAAACAGCATCGCAGCAGCATGACGCCGCAGCTCCCAGCGACACTCCCGTCTCTGTAGCAGCAGCCTCAGTCGATGTCTGTTTGCAGCAGCAGATGCAGCAGCAGCAGGCCGACCTGGCCGCCCTTCAGGCGGACAACGCCCGCCTCACTGCGGAGGTGGACGATCTGGAGGGGACGCGCCGCAATGTGCGGGGCGTGATCAGCCAACTTACGGCGATCTTTGACGAGGACCAGGCGGAAAAGGCGCAGCTGAAAGCGCGCCTGGACGCGCAGCTCGGTCACACAATCGCCCTCAGCGGTGAGCCTGCCCGTCCGACCCCTGAGCCGTTCACTAGCCCCAACGAACCCCCAGCCCTTCCGGCGCCGCCCATTCCGGGCGAGCGCACGGCCGATTTAACTCTACCTATGCGCAAGACGCGGGCGGAGCGGCTCCTGTTGCCTCGGCAACTCATGCGGTACAGCACTCGAGGCTCCTGAAGCCCGCTCCCATTTGTCACCAACGGCGCCACGCATATCACGACTGGCTGTGTAGTGACGGCGGATAAGCTCAAGGTAGCTAATGTTCCTCAGCGTGATTGGGCACAGACTGCCAGCTGTTCTCTCGATCAGCAGGCCAGCCTGCTTTGGATTCAGACGACGCAAGGCGTGCCTGCGTCAATCCTCACCTGGGAGTTCTTTTCAGAATCCATGGTGAAGAGTTATGGCTCCAAGGACCGTGAGCGTCTGGCTCGCGTGAAGCTCGATCGCATCAAACAGGAAAAGGACGTGCCTGACTTTGCTAGGCGCTTCCACACTCTCGTGGCTTCCGTCAACAAGCTACCACCTTCGGCTGGCGAGCTGGTTCACCGCTTTAAAGCCGGGCTTAAGCCTCGCGTCTATCAGAAAATGCTCCTTAAGAGCAGGGATGAGGACTGGACCTCTTTGGAGGAAATTATTCGTGATGCCATAGCCGCTGAGACTGATCTTTCTGCCGCAGAGGCTATGACGGGCATGCTGAACGAGCACGTGGGCCGGATTTCGGCGTCCTCGGCTCCTGCGGTGGGTAGCAAGCGTAAAGCGTTGCACGCCACCCCGTCTGGTCCGCGCAGTAACCCCGGTGACGCTAAGCGTTCTGGTGGCAAGCAGGCGCTGACGCCTGAGACGGCACCCATCCTGC
>JAABUL010001601.1_pt1 | contig 41753 bp, 21 predicted proteins | sample 5559151 | NCBI WGS metagenome assembly JAABUL01 (sample SAMN10711876, study PRJNA513368) | rock metagenome | isolation source: Antarctica rocks | place: Antarctica: Victoria Land, Pudding Butte sud | reverse complement strand
GTGTAGACTGATAGCTGCTTTCGCTTTTCGTTCAGAGTGTATACGGGCGGTGGTGGTGTCATTGTCACAACGGAGTGCGAATGCGTTGTAAGTCGCCACAATTGATTCTATTTTTGCCTCAGCCCCACAGCGCCAAGGCTTTTATCGATAAGGGTCACGTGATCTCAATCATCTGTTGCGCCTTGATTGGACATTCCCTTTAAATTTCGCAACATATGTCCTAGGTTGTCGGTACCCACGTATGGAACAGGGCCGTGAGAATACTGACAGAGAACCCGTCTCCAGGTTGCTTAGATGACTGCGATGAGAATGTGAAGGAGAGGGACGAGAAGATCCTACTTATGCAACCCTCGCACATTCTCGATAACACCATCAGCTAGCCTCCCACGTCGACCTCGCGTTCGTAAGTCTTCGTAGAAGGGTTTTACGCTGAGAAATCTGGCATATCGGTGCCGAAATCCTAGAGTGACTGAACATCAATTTCTTCTACCAACACCTAAGACTTCCTGCTACTATCATGCCATGTTTTCAGTCCTCCGTCTCGCTTTGTCCGAGACCTCTCCAATCGAAGATTGCCCAGCCTGCACTCAATCTTCGATCCTGTCGTCAGTCGAGACGCTCAGATCGATGAACTTGCGCTTTCGTTGCGTCTGCAAGTCATGTCAGCTTTGGCCTTTAAGCCAGCTCATGCTAGACTGACTGGCTGTTTGATCTGCCTGGTGGTCGACATCCGCGCCGCACTTTGATCCGTGGAACTCATCTGCAGGGGCAATGTAGATAGGATTTCAGCTATGGGTTTACTCACCAATGCTTCACGTGCAAAAGGCGAAGATGGTACCGGCTCGTATTCCTGGGCTGTGTCGGACAGTGCTACCCGGCGCCGCTTGGGCACCATGGACTCTGGCGACTGAGCTAGCGGCGAAGGGAGGAATGGACGTGGTGTGCCCCTGGTAGGTGACAAAAAAATCTGACCAGGGGCGTTCCGATTGCGGGTAGCAACGCCAGAGCTGGGTTTCTTGAAGGCTATGGGGCTTTGGGATAGATCTCTGACTGGCCCTTTTGGTCGGATCCAGTTTACAGTCGATAATCTGAAAGGTGACCGCTTAAAACGTGACGGCGGATGTGGCGTAGCTATTGTTTGTGCTGGGAGCATTGATGAACCAGCTGGCAAATGAGAAGCTGTCCGGATTGGGAGTGATGAGTGTATCGGGGGAGCTTTTGCAGCTTGAGGAAACTGTTGTGGTCTTGGAACAGGTGGCGGGTAAGAATTGACCGTTGGACGCATTTTCACGTACGACTCCAGAGCTGAAAGACCCTTTACGAAGATTGTCAGCCTCACAAAGATAAAAGAGTAATGAATGAGGCAGTCCACTCACAGTCATGATTCGCCGAACGGTAGCATGCCTCCATGGACTCTTGTCCTCGAGCAACTTGTTCCTCATTCGCAGATAGGAACGTGAGCCTGTAAATGGCTCTGCTTTCACGCTTTGCCCGCGTTTCTTTCGGACCAAAACGTACTCGAATTGGCTGACATCAAACTTCGATCCGGGTTTGTAGTATAAAGATTCCAATTGCGAGCAAAACCCCTCGAATTTTTCGTTACCAGGGATCTCTCTCCGGTGGATGGTGACTCCATCTAGCACGAACCAGACGCGGAAGCGAGCAACGGCGAGGTCGATTTCTGTTGTGTCTGTATCTGTGTCTGTGCTTGAATTGAAAGGCGAGGGAGACGGTGATTCTGATTTCCTTTTCTGGTCGGCGAATATTGACACCCATTGAGTTATCCATTCGGGGCTGATGTTGTCATCGCGCTCCATATGACTGGCAAGAAGGCCCAGGTTCGGATATTTCGCAAGGCATTGGGGACACTGCAAGTCACCCATTGCATGTATTCTGCAGTCTAAGGTCCTGTCTCTGAGAGTTGAGAAGATGGTCGCTTGCGGACGCGAAATAGTTCAACCAAGTGCTGATGATGCATTGTTGTCAAACTGTGTTAACGCTCTTCGTTAGAGACTTTGTGCGCGAAACGCGAAATATTACCCGGTCAATGACGAGTGTCGAGGCGTTACGTAGTACCCAAAAGGGCTTGCCAGGAGCGTCACGCAGAAATTCATAGATGTAGTCTAAAACCAAAGGTCGAAGAGGAGTCTACCGATCATAGGCTCATCGAGGGAGTCCAGAAAAGACACCTAAGGTCATTTTTGAAGATGGCAGAATAGGGTATTTATGCCACAGCGAATGCTGAATTGGGGGAAGCAACCGTGGTGTAAGTCCAGTCGATGCGTCTTACGCGTTCAAGAGTGAAGTGTTATCGAAGTTACCGCCTACAGCATTATTAGCGTTTCTCCGGAGATTCCATCCTCTTCACTCTACTTCTCGACTCACCAAATACACAATCGCGCTCCATCAGCCAAAACATTTCGCGACATGATATCCTTGTCCATAGCGAATTAGCAGCAACCATGACATCTGTGATGCATTCGATCTTGAAAGCCATAAATTCGTACACCGTCTGCGTAATCTTTTGAATCCGAAAAGGAATGACATCCTATAGCCACTTACTTCTGCCTCTGATCGTCCTTGATGTTCCTTTGAGAGATATGAAGAAGACTTTCTAGACGAAAAGTCCATTGCAAGCTTATAGCCAGACGAAGTGATAGTAATCATGGGCAGAGATTTTGAGTTACAAAAGTTGTTGGAGCAAATGTAGGGCTTGTGGCTCGATGTGTCTTGATACGGCCTGATGTAGTAGCTTTCAAGCTTAGGAGTTTGCTCGATGTGCCAAAGACTGGTCTTGAACGCTGTGGTGTTTTTAACTCGTACTCCTGTCATTCAATATCTAATCTGATGGCACCAGTGTAGGGTCCTCCATGAACATGAGGCCTAAAAGGATGATTTATATGGAATTGGTGCTATATAATGGTTATCAGACTACTTACATGATACCTATTTCCAGCCATAGCATCAGAACCGCCATTGCACTTCCCCAAACTGCTGACGTCCCCATACTTTGAAATTGTCGTCCAGCAGATCCTTTAAAGGGCACAGCCCCGGACGCACTAGCACTGGCACTGGCACTCGGCCCCGCCCCCAGCCCACTCATGATATAATTCCCCAGCCCATCCGTACTCGTCCCAACGACTACCTGAGTCCCACTGGGCGCAAGCGAGACTGGCGTCCCCGCCACGGTGATCGCTGCACCAGGTGTTAATGTTTGGCTCCCTACAACGTACTGATTCTGAGCATTGGCCGTCACCACCTGACTGCCAATGGTGAAACGCGGCGGTGCAGTAGCTGCGCCTGCAAGCGTCGAGGTTATGGAGCCAGCTACGAGGATCGTTTGAGTGCCGGATGTCTGTAACAAGACGGGAGTGCCAGTAACACCTGAGCCGAGCGTGATTGGCGAACCGGGGGTAAGTGTCTGAGACCCAACGATGTATTGGTTCTGCGAGTTGATTGATATAACCTGGGAGCCTATGGTAAGAGGTTGGGGTGTTACGGTGGCTGCCGCTATGAGCGTTGAGGTAATTGAACCGATGATGAGGACCGTGTTGCTGCTTGTTGTTTGTAGTAGGAAGGGCGTAGCATCACTCCCTGAGCCGAGCGTGATAGGCACACCAGGGGCAAGCGTCTGGCTGCCAACAATGTATCCGCCTTCAGAGTTTACCCCCACTACCTGGCTACCTATGGTAAGAGCCGCGGGCACTAGCGGTGTAGGACCCGCAAACAGCGTTTGGGTTCTCGACCCAAAGACAAGTACAGTGTGACTGCTAGATGTGTGCATCTCGACAGGTGTCGCAGCATCACCTGAACCAATCGTGATAGGCACACCAGGGGCAAGCGTTTGAGTCCCAACCACGTATAGATTTTCGGAATTTGCGGCCAAAACCTGGGTACCTATGGAAAGGGCCTGAATTGCGGCTGAAGTAAGGGTACCGGCCAATATCGAGGTACTGGAGCCCACTACAAGAAACGTTTGGCTACTGGAGGTGTGTAGGACGACAGGCGTGGCGCCAGCACCGGAACCAAGCGTTACAGGAGAACCAGGAATGAGTGGCTGCCCCGAGACGAGATAATGAGCATTGGCGTCTGTCGAAATTATGTGGCTGTTGAAAATGATTGGAGCGATGTCATTCCCCAGAGCAGCCCCTGTAGCAGCTAATGTTGTCACAATAGGAGAGCCTTTTGGGTTGGTAGTAGTGAGAATTACAGCTGGCTGCCCAACATTCTCGGAGGAAGCAACTATAGGAGTGGAAACACTGGCTACTGGTCGCGAAGACAATTGTTCCGAGCTAAGTACCCTGGTAGGGCTCGTGGCTTCCACTGCTGAGGTGGGTAAGTTGCCATCGGCTACCTCCGGAGATGTAGCCGCGGCATCTTTAGGTGCTCTCGAAGGCACCTGCTGTGAGCCTAGTAACCCCATGGCGCTCGTGACTGGTACTGCACTATTTGATGTAGGTGTATTGCCTGAAGGTGTCTCCGGTAACGAAGTCGCTGCCTCTTCGGGCTTTGAGATAAGAGGACTTGATGTCGTGGTGGGTGCCTGACTCGCCCCATCTGCATGTATTGTCAAGAGCGTCCCAGAAGCATAACTCGGTAGTTCCGATGGAAGATGGGACTCCATGACAGTAGACGTCGCTGTTAGGTACAGTGCCGTCGCTTTGAGCGTATCTGGTCGTTCTAGACGATTGGCCCTACATTTCCAGGCAGCCAATCCGGGGAAAAGCGGTTGAACACGCTCTTCCCAGTCACCTTCGAAGCTCCACACCGGCTCGTACGTCAAACCCTTGGGATCCAACCCCACGTTACCCATAGCTTGGGTCCTGGTGGGCCATGCTATAGCCGGGTGTGAGGAAAACGTAAAGCTTGGAGCTCCACTATCAAAACCACTTGGATCGAGGAGTAATCCAGATTGCATTTCCCGAATACATGGATGCTGTATGCAGGTTGCCACGCCGCTAACAGTTGTTGGGAGGGTCCCACATATGGTATAATCGGATGGATAATCTTGGTGGTAAACCGTTGGATAAGCTCTGAGCTCGTTGTAAGCTTGGTCCAGGCGTTGCGACTTGCGTGGGCAAGATTCACTTACACAGTATAAGTAGTTGTCGCATGATCATTAGTGACTACGACTGCTGTTGTCCTTGTTCCCGCGCTATTGAGGTCCGTGGCAGGGACATAGGTTTTCAGATCGACTTCTGTGTTGGTGACTGTTGTCACAAGTGTGCTGTTTGTTCGATTGTTGACCACGAATAGTACGGTTTCTGCTGTAATTGTGGCCGTTACAGATAGGCTTGACCAGGAGATAGACGATAGTTCGACAACCTTGCGTCTACAGTTGGTTGGACAGCCTGTTCCAGCGGCAGCCCCTGAAGGAAACCCGCCCGTGTAGTTGTTGAACGGCGCTGCTACGGTTAGTAAATTCCGTTGGTATGGATTCTCAAACCATTACATACTTTGCTGTGGTAACGCAGACGCATGAATCAAAGGACTTATCGCCAGAGATACCAACAAGAGACATGCGCAAAACATGGCGAACATGACAAAAGAGATGACGCAACAACCAGGTAATCGTCACAGGTTTCGTCCGTATGTTGGGAATGGTCACGGTCAAGTATAGAGAAATCAAGCTTCAAGGAGAGGCTGAGCATTACGCCTACCTTAGGACGCTAAATGCAAGACGTTCCATTCGACCAATTCAAGCGTTGGGATCCGCCAACCACAATTTACCGAAAGTCGTGTCATGAATACCGCATGACCACGGCTGGATGAAAGAGACCGGGATAATTCATTTCCACCCATGCACATGCAAACATGCCAGACGTAGCACATACCCCCACATAAAATGCCCATCCTCGATGAGGTGAAGTGGATTGTCCGGTCGTTTCCCAAAATAAGTACTTTAGGCCTCATGCTGACAAGGGCGCTTAGGCGCCGCCGTGACGCTCGGATGCCGAATAAGTTAGTCCGTCTGCCCAATGAGAGCATCTGGCCCCCAAACTATCCTTTCAAAAGCCCATCTTGGCTGCTCGCAGGCTGCTCGCAGGCTGCTCAGGTAGACTCGCCGTCGTACTCGGATCCGCAAGCATGGCTAAGTGGACCACAATACGAGAGCCGATTTCTGCTGTCCTGCAGTCTCAACAATGCTCAAGTCGGAATCCACACAAGGAGCAAATATTCCTGCGGCGTTGCGCTCAGCTGCGAAATAGCCTGTATCAGGTCAAGTAGGATCAAGGCTATTGGGCGGCGCAGCGGCTGAGACTTTGGAAAGCGTACGGCGGTCATGGTCTTGTTCTGACTTACTTTCCTGAGTCTCGAAACAAGTAAGCTGGGCTCTTGCAAAGTCGGGGCTTGCAGGTGGTGGCTTACCGAAGACCCGAATCTGTATCACACGCAACCCTAGATCTTGTGTGTGCAAAGGCCTAAAGCATAGGCAATCGCTGTCTCAGCAAGGGTTTTGGTTCCTCCCCACCTCCCCCATCTTTCATAAAGTAGCTTGGGAGCAGCAGACATCCGCCGGAAAATGATAGGCTGGGAATGGTGTGAATATGGGACGCGCGCGAGAAGATTTGGGAGCCAGCAGAAGTTTTCGTTTTATCTAGCGTGTGCGCTAAGCGATTTTAGTCGGCGCTACGCATGCAGCGCGAATCCCTCTCCAACATGGAGCGGCTGGAGCTCTGCCTTCATTGGATAGATCAGAAATGTTACGAAACACAGCTTTTCAGCTGTCTTCCTGATCCTGCCTGGACATAAACGAAGTGAACCCCAAGTGGATGGTCTCGCTTTCTTAATAGAACGAATGTCATCAATCGCTCGGCCAAGCATGTGTATTCGAGTCTTTCTTTCGTCAAGAACCACTTTGTTGTACAGACGTGTCATGAATGATAGGGTAACAGGCCCCGTATCGTTAAGAAGACGAAGACCATACTGCGGAAGAAAGGGGAACGATTGTTGGTCACCTCACCGTCGTCTATAATAGCGCAAACACCAGTTAAGTTGGTTGCAGTCATCGAATACAATGTTGCTTGACTCACCAGTTCTAGATTTCCACATCCATTGTTCCGTCTTTCAACCTTGTCGTCACATGAAGTATGTGAGTAGCGAACTTCTGAGTTCGAGAGCGAAGATCGCGCAGTGTGGCAAGACCCCTATGTTGTGGGAGCAATTCGAGCTCTCCCTCGGTGTTGGTAGACCACTCTTCCATCCTTGCCCGATGGATAACGTCTGAGTACTCGCAGCGGCAATACATTCTGCCACATGGTATTGTCTTTTAACCGTTTGAGCAAATCAACTGATATGGGTCTTTGTTCGATGCATGGAACTCGGAATCAACTTGTTCGGTGTGTTTCACGCAAGCGCTTGGTACGTCACCCGGGTCATATACGGGAAATGCCCCTGACAAATAAAACAGATATAGAGACTCGACGATCTCAGTCTTTCTGATCGCAAAGTTTGTGTAGAGGTTACGGGTGCACCAGTCAAAAATTATTACAAGAAAGATATTCCACACCACAAGACTGCGCGGAAGACTCGACATTGTAGGAGACCATATTCTACCTGAATGAGGCGTGCACCTCTCAGTACCCTCCGGGCCCAAGCCATGGCTCCTGGATGCTCACGTTTCATTGCGAGCTGGGCTTGTCGGGGCGTTGCGGCTCCTTGATAACCACGGCCATGTTACAGCCGCAGCTTGGGCAATGGCCACGCCTGTCAAGGAATAAGAGGCAGCCACGTTACAGCGGTTTAATGTGCCTGACCAGACCCTCGAGGCCTTCAGTGCAACTTGTTGGATACATAAGGCATACTGGGATTAATAGCTGATGATGTGCACCAAGCCAAAACCATAGGATCTCTACACCATGGGGTGTAGACACGCACGCAGTGGCCTGTCGACGGTCGTTGGTCCCTTGGGATGTGCCGTTCTCGCTTGGCCTTTGGCTTCTAAGAAAGCTTTCCAAAAGTGAGTTTGACCAAAACTGTTACTCGGCAAGTCGGTCAATGTTGATGCGTTGTATAACTCAGCAGCACTGACTACGTTACCAATGTATGAGTCGACATCGCGGAGAACTTTCAGAGGAGCCAGGATGTGAAAAAGTGTTGTGTCATGGCTCCGAGACGCGTGTCGTTGACCGAGACCATGGCTCTGCTTTGGCAGGGATCATGGCTAGTCACAACCTGCCTCGCATCGGTCCAAAACTCCAGGACACCAGAATTGTTTCATATTTATGAACAGACTAGCTTTGTGAACAAAATGGGGAAGAGTGCCATGGCTGTGTTGGCGAAGAACGAAACACTTTGTGCTAGAGGTATGACAAGAAAAAGTGAAGATGCCAGACATCCAAGAGTTTTCATACGGGCTGCCGAATTCGAGACATTGAAGAATGAGCTAACCCAGATACAGCCAAGCTCGCGGGAGCTTAAATTTCCCCACAAATAGGATTGTTGGGAATGCACCTCGGCAGCCCCTGAATGCATGATGCGGCCTGCCTGGCCAATCTTCACAAAGTTCGGGGATTGAGAATCTGCAGGAATCTGCAGGAACCTGTGTCAAAATCTGCATCAGACCTCACGATCTTGCCTCAACGATCCAACTAAAAGACAACTTGAATTCAAGAAGTGATCGATGTCGCTGTTGCCTACTGAATGGCAAACTGATTTGACTTCGTTGATGCCGGGATGCAGTCAGCGGCTTGGAGGTTGAAGCGCCATTTCCCCTGAGGAGCATGCTTTCCCCCTGAAGATCCGCACGATTGACAGTAGCGCTCATCCGAATCTCAAACCCCAGCACAGCGGTCGAATCAGAATGAGGCTGCCGTGCATCCGATGCATCAAACGGGAGAAGTCTCCAGTGATGTTTCGAGATGGCTTGGAACGGTGCACGGCTTTGGCTGCTCGTCGCCGTCCTTTAATCTGGCTTGGCGGTCGAGGCGTGATTACAACGCCCCTTCCATTTCATTATTTCGTTAGCACCAGACTCCACATTCCATTTCCCGGCCTCATCAACCTCCCATTTCCCACACATCAACAATCTCTCAACCACACTCATTCTTTGTCTCGAGCAGATCCATTCTTTATCTCGCTCTTTCTTCTTTACTGCAAGCCTCGGCCTTGCTACCACATTCCTTTGTGTGATTCTTTGACTCCCTCCAAGCCACGGTCTAGCCACGCTTATTTTCGTTGAACGAACACTCTCAAAGCCAACGAACCCCAATTCAAACAAACCTATAAACCCTCCGCACACCTCTACGAGACAGGCGTATTTACAAATCAAACCAAAATGCGTGCCTCAGTTGTCCTCCAAGTCCTCCTCGGCGCTGGCGCCCTAGCACATCCTCACTTCAAGCTCAACAACCCTCTAGCTCATGTGCACCACAAGCGCCAGCAGCCTGTAGAGATCTTGACTACCACCGTGGGCAATCAAGTCGAGATAGAGGATATATTTGTTGCCACTGTCTGGGGTTCCCCTGAACCTGCAGCGTCAACACCTACACCTACTTCCAGTCCCGTTGTTGTTGTTGCCGCTCCTGAGAAATTGGCAGTGGCACCAGTTGCAAACAACCAAAATTGGGACCAGAACAATCAAGATTGGAACCATCCCAAATACTCTCCAGCTTCCGTCACGCCGGCATCTGTGACACCAGTATCGGTCACCCCAATATCAATCACTCCTTCCGTTACCCCAGTGTCGGTCACTCCCGTCCAATCATCTCCTGCCGCACAAGCCTCAACTGGTAGCTCTGGTAGCTCGAACGATGGCGCTCCACTCTCCGGCGGCGTTTCCATCCTTGAGACCGCCAACAAATATCGTGCTATGTTTGGTTTCCCTGCTTTCTCATACAGTTCAACGCTCGACGGCAACGCGGCTAAGACCAACTCCGACAATGGCGCCAACTCTATGAAACACCAGCTCAATGCAGGCTCATTCGCTCAATGCATTGGTCAAGTCGACAACACCTCCGGTGGTGGAGGCCTGACACCATTCGAGCTCACCTACCTCGGCTGGTTGTGTGAGATGCCGGAAAACCAAATTACTGAAGCTTGCAAGGCCATGGAGGTAGCAACTAACATGATCGTCGATCTGTCCGATCCCGGCCACGCCCAGATTCTGCGTAACCCAGGTTACTCTCAAATAGGTTGCAACTACCTCACCGCTACAGAGCATCACGACATGTATGTTGGCACGTGGACCTGTGACTTCAAGTAAAGATACTACGATCGACGACTTTCCACATCATCCTAGCAAGCGTGTTTGATCATTCAGCATCTGGCGCGTTTTTTGAAGGGATATCATGTGGAGACATCACAACAAAGGCAACATCAACCATTTTACAATCAATCGCTGCTTCTAGCATTCGCTTCTTCATCTTCTGGCATCAAAGCGTCTGCTGGACAGCTTTCGCTCTTTCAACATGTGTAAATATTCGATTCGATCTTGGTGGTGAACGGTTGAGATTATCGTGCTCGCGGAGATGTGGCTATTGAGCAGACCAACACGATCAGCCTCGCTTGTTGAGATCAAATGCATACAAACAGTCATTATCAAATCTACCTGCTCCAAATGTGTTGTCGTGACATTGCCCTAATTCACGCTTTCGCTTCGTGTATTTCCCAAGATCATATTATCCTCCCTGTAATGTTCCACCAAACGCCAAACGCATTCATCCCCCAGTCCGACATCTCCCCCATCCTCCATCCCAGTCCCATCCCAGTCCCACCTCACGACCCCTACATTTCCCACCTTCATCGCAACACGCCATACCAAGTCAATGCATGGCTAGCGACACCCTTTCACATCCCCTCGCATCTCCCACCTCCTCCCTCCCCATTCCCATCCCCTTACCACCTCGCATTCGCAACCTTCACTGCCATACGACACTCGATTTACAGTGATGCATGGCTACTACTAGGGACACCCTCTCACCCCCTTCTCACGTCCTTGTTTTTCAAAACCTGAAACGTTGCGAATCCATATTAGAAAGGAGGGTTTGGAGATGCAAGATAGGATAAGATGTGGTTTCGATCTGCGTTGGATTTTGCAATTATAGGCGACGTGGGACGTATAGAATGGGTGGTTGGGACGCAGCATGCTGCAGCTCCTGTTTCAGATGCTGTTTCACTGCGTGTAGGACATCTGGGAGGGGGGAGAAGTATTGCTTGGTCCGTTTGTAGGGTAAAGAGATCTGGTGTGTGATCAACAGCGTGTGGGGATGGAACTATTGGACGAAACCCTTTGGATTTCCATGAGCACCTTTGCATATATCGTATCTCATGCCCGCTTTAGCCATTCAAACGCACAACCCCACCTAATAATCCGAAATCCTCCCCTTCTCCCTCTCAACCTCATACCCAAAGTCAAAATACCCCCTATCGAACTGATGCACCCTCACATACCCATCCTCGCCCCCACTCGCATACCCCCTCCCCAACGGATCCACCGCAATCGTGTTCAAGGGTCCGAAATGACCTTTGACGCGGCCGATCTCGTCTTCGAAGACTTTGTGGTAGAAGCGGGCTTCGAATTTGCCTTGGCGGGAGGAGGTGGTGGTGACGTCCATGGCTGCTTGGCCGCCGCCGAGGATGACGAAGGGTTTTTTGGGGGTGATGGCTGCGGTGTTGAGGGGGGTGTCGGAGGGGTAGGATTTTATTATGTCGAGGTCGCGGGCGGAGATTAGCTGGGAAGGGGGGGGTTAGTTTTTTTATTGGGGTTGGAGAGGGGGGGTAGGTACTTACTTTGGCGGTTTTATCTTTGGAGGCGGTGATGAAGTAGGTACGATCGGAGGACATTTGCAGGTCTGTTACTTGCATGCCCTCTTCGTGCGCTTCGACGTTTTCGAGGAGTTCGCCGGTCTTGGTTCGAGGTTAATAGTGTTCTTGGCATGTGGAGGCAGGATTTCGGGGTACCTTTGCATCATACTGTGACACGGTTCCGTCCTCGTGCCCTGCAAGTATATACTTCGACAGATAACTCCATCCAGCCACCGTAGCCTTCGCCTCATCACAGGTGATTGTAAGCGCTCTCTCATCGCTTTGCTCCGCATCCACATCCACCTTGACATCCAACACAACGATCGTGCCCAGGAACCCCATGCGCTTCTCCGTCACAGCAAGTAGTTGTGTGCCATCATCATTGAACTCCACTCTCTTCACCGCAGTATTGAAATCCCAAACTTTAACGCATTTGCCCGTCCGTACATCCCATAAGCGCACGGTGTTGTCTGCGGCACCGGAGGCCATGAGGGTGGTGGTTGGGTCGACATCGATCGTCCAGAGAGCACCTTGATGGCCGTGGTAGGTGCCTAGGCGTTCGCCGTTGGCGGAGAACCAGGCACAAATTACTTGATCTTTTGCACAGGAGAACAGGATATCGCCATCTTTTGTGTATCTTGCTATTGAGTCAGAGGGACTTTTGCGTGTGCGAAGGACAAAGGCTCACTTAATTTGGGTCAGAGACCGTTCCTACGATAGCAGATGTGTCAGTAGAAGCTCAAGCAACGGAACTCCATGGGGAAAGTACGTGGCCTTGCAGTAATATCGGCCTCATTGCGGAAATTTGTGAGAAACGAGGAGAACAGTCAAAGGCGGTCTTTCGCAACTTTCTCCAGACTCATTCAATCGTGGGAACTTTTTGGCGTTGTTGCGGCTAGAGAACCTTATTTGTTGAGCCTAAACAGCCCCGCTAGGGCATGGACTTAGGGCAGGAAAATCTTTCTTGCAGGGGCCAATTTTGGACATGTTGGAATTGTGGGTTGTCATACTTTCTATAGAGCAGCTCTGGAAGCTGCGAAAAGTCAGTCTTTACACTTCGTAGCTGGCGGCATTGGTCTGGAGATCATCGTGGGACCAGAGGCCATATGGTGCTCCTTCGCAACGTTCCGAAATCTGGAGGGTTCACCCAATTGAGAAGGGAAAGATTCGCGCCGCACGTCACTCAACTTGCAGTTCTCCGCACTTCAATTGCGACTTTAACTGCAAATCAGCGGCACATTTGTGCTCAAGTAGGGCCTCGGTATTTTTCTACTCCACGGACCGCTGGCTCTCTCGTACACGCCCGATTCATAATCTGCAATTCAAAGGCTTCTCCACAGCAGAATTCCCCGGGCCAGACGCCCGATATACCCCACGCATTGGGCGCAAAACAATTTTCCAGCAGTGCTAGCACAATGGCGGCAGAAAAGATTGATGGGAAGGCCATTGCAAACAAGATACAGGAACGAATCAATGCCGAGATCAAGAAAACACAGGAGATAAATCCTCGCTACAAGCCATCGCTGACCATCATACAAGTGGGAGACCGCTCAGATTCGTCGACGTATGTGCGCATGAAGTTGAAGGCTGCCGAGGAGGCCAACATCATCTGTAATCTGGTGACTTACCCAGAGTCGATTACCGAACCAGAGCTGCTACAGTATATCACCAAATTCAATAACGACCCCTCAATACATGGCATTCTCGTCCAGCTCCCCGTCCCCAAACATATCGCAGAGCATGCAATCACCTCTGCTGTGGCAGAGGAGAAGGACGTGGATGGATTCGGAGTAGGCAATATTGGGGAGCTGTCAAAACGTGGAGGGCACCCGTTATTCACACCATGTACACCGAAAGGAGTAATGGTGATGCTGAAGGAAGCTGGTGTAGAGCTGAGAGGCAAGAACGCTGTTGTGCTTGGGCGTAGTGATATAGTGGGCAGCCCAGTCAGCGCACTCTTGAGAAATGCTGATGCGACAGTGACCGTCTGCCATTCGCGGACTCAAAATCTGGAGCACCATATCAAGCAAGCAGATGTGCTTGTTGCTGCTATCGGCAAGCCAGAATTCGTCAAAGGTGACTGGTTGAAGTCTGGGGCTGTGGTGATTGACGTTGGCACGAACTTCATACCAGACGAGTCGAAGAAGAGCGGTCAGAGGATGGTGGGCGACGTAGACTACGCATCTGCTGCTGAGTTTGCGTCGAAGATCACCCCAGTACCTGGAGGTGTTGGTCCAATGACCGTTGCCATGCTTATTCAGAACGTCGCAGATGCTGCCACCACTTATTTTGAGAGGCAAAAGGCTCGCCATATCAAGCCCCTGCCTCTCAAGCTTATAAACCCTGTCCCATCAGATATCGCTGTGTCGAGGGCACAACGACCGAAGCCGATAACCACCGTGGCCAAGGAAGTTGGCATAGCACCCCATGAGCTTGAGCCGTACGGTGCTTCTAAGGCTAAGGTCGATCTGACTTTACTACAACGACTGGGTCATCGCCGGAACGGTCGATACGTCCTGGTCACCGGTATCACCCCGACCCCATTGGGTGAAGGCAAGTCTACTACTACAGTTGGCTTGACGCAGGCACTTGCTGGTCATCTTGACAGGATAGCGTTTGCCAACGTAAGGCAGCCTAGTCAAGGTCCGACGTTCGGCATCAAAGGCGGTGCTGCTGGCGGTGGCTTTAGCCAAGTTATTCCTATGGATGAATTCAATCTACATTTGACTGGGGACATCCATGCTATAACAGCAGCCAACAACCTGCTGGCCGCGGCTATTGAGACAAGGATGTTTCATGAGTCTACGCAGAAGGATGGTGCGCTCTACAAGCGGCTTGTCCCTGCAAAGAAGGGAAAACGAGAATTCCAACCAGTCATGCAACGACGGCTGAAGAAACTCGGCATCGAGAAGACAAACCCGGACGATCTGACACCGGAGGAGATAACTAGATTTGCAAGATTAGATATAGATCCAGACACCATCACCTGGAGAAGAGTTCTCGACGTGAACGATCGCCATTTGAGAGGAATCACAGTAGGAAATGCACCAACTGAGAAAGGCACCTCGCGAGAAACAGGCTTCGACATCTCGGTGGCCAGTGAATGTATGGCGATCCTCGCTCTGACCAACGATCTCGGAGACATGCGAGAGAGATTAGGCCGCATGGTTGTTGCTACATCAAGAGGTGGTGCCCCAGTTACCTGCGACGACATTGGCGCGGGAGGAGCTCTCACCGCGCTGATGAAAGATGCAATCAAGCCAAATCTTATGCAGACCTTGGAGGGTACTCCAGTATTTGTACACGCAGGGCCCTTTGCCAACATCAGCATTGGTGCCAGTTCCGTACTCGCAGACAAGCTGGCTTTGAAGCTAGCCGGCACAGAAGACGACGAAGACCATAACCAGAAGACAGGCTTCGTGGTGACAGAAGCGGGCTTCGACTTCACAATGGGAGGCGAGCGCTTCTTCAACATCAAATGCCGTTCTTCAGGCCTGGTTCCAGACGTGGTCGTAGTCGTGGCTACCGTCAGAGCGCTCAAGGTGCATGGCGGTGGGCCTGAGATCACTCCAGGAGGTGCCTTGCACGAAATCTACCGCACCGAAAACATCGACATACTCAGGAAAGGATGCGTAAACCTCAAGAAACACGTCGAAAACGCAAGATACTACGGCATCCCCGTCGTCGTAGCCATCAACAAATTCGAAACAGATACGGAAGCCGAGATCGCCGTTGTAAAAGAAGAAGCTCTTGCTGCTGGCGCCGTGGATGCGATCCCAGCCAACCATTGGGCCGAAGGAGGTAAAGGCGCCGTGGATCTGGCGAAGGGTGTCATAAAAGCAAGCGCCCTTGAGAAAGACTTTAAGCTGCTTTATAGCCTAGATGGCAGTGTCCAAGAGCGAATCGAGAGAATCGGAAAGATCATGTATGGAGCGGACAAGGTTGAGTTCAGCGAGCTGGCACAGAAAAAGGTGGATGCGTACGAGAAACAAGGCTTTGGGAATCTCCTGATATGCATAGCGAAAACGCAATACTCGCTGAGTCACGATCCGGCATTGAAGGGTGCACCAACGGGATTCACGGTGCCGATCAGGGACGTGCGGTTGGCGGTGGGAGCAGGATACTTGTGAGTGTGCTCTCATTTGTTGTTGTTCGATGAATGTGCTAATGTTGTCAGATATGCTCTGGCCGCCGACATACAGACTATTCCTGGTCTTCCGACTGCACCTGGGTACCTCAATGTCGATGTTGACCCAGAGACTGGCGAGATCGATGGACTGTTCTAGACGTTGTTTAATTTTCGGGACATCTTTCAACATGTGCATCGTTACGACGGACGATACGGAGGCAAGAGCGTCTTCAGCAACGGCGCTCGGGGTGTGAGATATACCATAAAATTTGCGTCAGCGCAATAACATAGATAATATCGCAAAAACCGTGAAAGCGAATCACCCCCAGCGTCTCTACCTCTTCAAAATGATGAACGATCCTGAAAATGACAAATTCAAGGGCAAGTAAATCGCTGTACGCCTTCAACCCGCCACTTCGTCCGCCGAACGACGACAACGCCGCTCTTGATTCCTCGCAGATCTCCGCATACCCTCCACCACCACCCCCCTTCCTCTCCACACGCTCTATCTTCTCAAAAGCCTTCTCTGTGTGCGCATCTAGCATCCATCATCCCAGCCCAACCTCTCCCCTCCCAGACAAATCAAACCCCAACAACCCAATACATAAACCACCCAAAACTCACTCGCAACACGCATATCCCGCACCGTCTGCATAACACCAGCCATACTCCCCTCCAACCCCCTCAAAATACTCATAGCCTGGCTTTCCAAATTCCGCAGCTGCTGCACATGGGTAGGGTTCGTGGCGGTTTTCAAATCGGCCATGCATCGACCGAGTATCTCGAGCGTGTTGTGATAGGTGATTGTATCGGCTTTTTGAGTTTTGTGGCGGCTTTTTTGAGGGTCTGGGAGGGTGGCATTTTGGGGGTTGGGGAGGTGGTGGAGGGATGGGTTTGCGGGATGGTGAGGGGATTGGCCTCGATGATGGATGAATTTTTATGAAATGAAAGTTGGTAACGAACGCTTTTTGAGGGCGAAGTGAGGTGTGGAGACTCCAAAACTTTCAACGTTGAAAATTCAATATTAACAACGGTTAGATTAGAGGATATTGACCCACAGTCGCCTGTCTTCAGTCTCTACCATTTGCAAAGGGGTGATTGATGATTAGTTGTGGGAAGATCTACGCTGTTAGTCGTACCTATCTTTGAGACCTCGGCCCTTATATATTTCAATCCTTAAGCACAAGCAAGGCGTCACATCTTTCGATTTCTGTCATCCCCATAGATCAGGGGCGTCGTACTATTCGAAATCAGGGTCATGCTTCGAACGCAGGCCTCGCTGCTCCTGCGATCTAGGGAAGAATTTTGGGTTTGGGTAATTCAGACTAAGTCACGGCGGAACAATTCACCCTGTTGTACTTAAGCCAAAAAAGACTCCGTCCTCATTCAATGAATGTTCGGAAGTTTTAGCCTGGCAAAAACGTTGGTGTAACCTAGCCGTAATCGTGTTGGGACTCGTCTCAACGATGAACATCCAGAGTGTTAAAGCCTAAATATACCATATTACGTCCATTCGTACTCACGCTCGCCGATGTTGTGCAAGCAAAGGATAATGGTACGTCAGTCCTTTCATGAAGGGCGTTCGATGATACAATTCATGCTACAACCGCCTCAGTAGTAAAGAATGCTTACATTAGACGCTGTCGTCCATCTGTCGACGACTGAGTCTCAAGATCACACTGTGTGTCGGCTTTCATTTGGGCGGGTGGGAAAGCTGTATAGTGATTGATGATGATTCGAATAGCCCAGCTTTTAATGAGAGACAGAGCTATGGGGTTGTCGCTGCTGTGAGTGTAGGAAACCCCGATAGGATGTGATGTATCCCCTTTTCCTGAGAGCAGTCGACGCCTCAGCGATCCATTACCAGCACTTGGCGGCGTTTTGAGCTAGTCCCCTGCTGTCAGATGCTTGGTTCTCTATTTCCCCCTCATCTCTAATCCACAATCCTTGCTCGTACAGGATTGAAGTTTCTTAGTAAAAATATATCTTCCGCGCGGTGCTTGGCTTCCAGCTTCTTTCTCAAGTCGAACAATATGGGCCGCGCCTCCTCGATTGAGGCAGTGATGTCTCTTACCAGGCCGCAGTCAATCCTCTGAGATTCTCATGAAGGCCTAATATACGTACTCTGGAGGCGTAGCTCTGGTAGCCTCTGCCATATCTTTTGGAACATTTCTTCCTCCTAGGCTTTGAGTTCTCTCTCCTTCCCGACTCTAAGAGCTTGCCAGGGATTCAACCCCGCGTGGATGATTGCGTTTGGTAGGCCGCAGGCCGCGTACTGTTCGCGTATACGTCGATTTACTTGCAGAAATTGGTCAAGGGTATAAGTCGCAATGCGAGCCCTCCAGATGAGATCGCGCTGTTTTTGTTGTAATCTGAGGTGTTCGTACTCAATATTAGCTTGGCGTTCCTCAAGCCTTAAGATGACATCGCTGACTAGATCGACCAAAGCGATCAAAGTGCGGTGGTCGGGTTGAAGATTTATTAGCTGTACCATGGTCTCAGCTGCTATTCCAATATCTGATTGAATGCGTGCAAGTTATACTGGCGGTACTGTTAATATGGCAGCTGGCGTGGAGACTTGGACCGGCGATGAGAACGAGGTTGGGGCGGTGTTGGTAGCCATTGCGAAGGAAAGAGCCAAAGATCTCAATGACTAGTGTCAAATGTACTGCAACCCTCGCAGGTGCCGCAAGCCAAGATCGAAGCTGGGCTTTCATGTAGCTCCACTGCATTGAAGCTGCATGTATTGGACTCCGCTCTCTCCTTCGCTGTCCAATAGTTGCACTTGCATCTGCCCTCATAGACTCCGTCCACATGTGCGCTCCACCGTCTCCACGACCTCGACGCTTCCGAGGTTCCTTCTTCACCAACGATGGCTCCTTTCCGAGTCGACATGGGACCATCGCTTACTTAGCTCTCGCATAGCCTGAATCCGTTGCATCATTCTAGCATACTTCCCAGCAACAAGTCCGCAGTACCTCAGGCCCGCCGCCGCATTTTCAGATTAAAGCGCTTGCAGGGATATGGTTCGCAGCTTTTTGATGGCGGATATCGCTTTTTCTACAGCTCTAGTGACCACTCGAAGATCCTTGCACGATCTTTGAATCATTGTCTATGATGTCTCAAGTCCTTTGTATGTGTGAGCGTGAACGACCGATAGTGCTGCAATCATCATAGCTTTTCTATCGAAGATTGAGGCCACAGCGAAGGCTTGAGTGAGTTGTGTGTTGAAATAACCAGTGTCATGGCAGAATGTCTTTACGCGAACGAACATCGTTGAGACCTTTGTCCTGCATACGGTCTTCGATTGATTAGATAGTGATCCACGCAATGGCATATTGTCATGGCCTCCTCAGCGGCCACGTAATGTATCTGACACCAAAGTCTTTGGGTGATGATCCCATTATCTCACCTCGTTGTAGCGGTGCTATCCATTGTTGTCCGTGAGGCTCAATAGACACATAGCCACACTATATCCAAGAGAGAGATATATGTGGCAAGCGCTTGTGGCACAAGCGGCTTGGCAAGATCGCGTGTTCGAGACGCGTCGCGATCGCGTTGCAGCTTCCTAAACTTCCATGAAGTCAATGTAGAGACTTTTGGTCAAGGAAATCGCAATGCCTTCAGCCGTGAAGGGAAGAAATACTATGGCAGCTACCACCTGCAGTTTGGGTAGTCTCACATCGCAAAAGAGCATTCAGGCTTTTGGCAAGATCTCAAAGTCGCAGGTACAACCACACGGACAGAGCGCCTTAGGAAAGAAGGGGGCCTCAATAGACGTCTCCTTATCGAGCGTCTCCAAGACTGCAAAGGGCAAGAAGCGAAAGTTAGAATTCGCAGAAAATCATACCCCGGAACCAAAACAGTTCGGCGAAAACACCGCAAGGGAATCACGAACGGCAAAGAATGGCAGAAACCCAGCCGATGATCATAGTGACAATGCAGCAGGTACAGCTGAGCTTCTACTTTCTACGAACGCCTCTACACCATGCAAGAAAATTCGTTTTCAGCAATATGAGATCGAGACACCAACGAAAGGCGCCCGCTCTCTCCTTGAGGCCCTTGCACTCCCATCGTCCTCTCCATCCTCCACAGGGCTATCGCCAGTTGCAGCATCTCAAGAAACACCACCGTCATCTCCAGTGTCTACGAATAGTCATGATTTGACCCAAAATTATACCTGGAGTTTACCAGACGAGCTACAAGACCTCATAAATCTACACTCATCGTTCCTTACCGTGTTGTCCTTCCACTACGCGCACAATGGATCTATGGCACCCGCAGACCTACGAAACCTTGCAGCTGGCATCGAACGAGCATGGAGAAAAAGAAAGGCGACAACGGAAGACATCAGGCGAATATTGGCGCTTGAGCGAGATGAAACCCCTAATGGAAAGGAGAAAGCTGGTCCGCTATATCTGATGGACTATGGTCATGGCAAGATCTGCGTCGAAATCGCAGCTTCTCGCCACTCGCAGCAAGCCCAACGACGACCACTTGACGAGGAAGCTCTAATCTCAACATTTGTCCGAAACCTCGAGCAGCAATGGACGTCCTACAAAGCGATCCAGCCCTCAAGCTCATCTCCAGTCAAGTTCTTGTCCGCTCTCGATCTTGCACCTATCATACCTTGCACCTCCCTCTCGAAAATTGCCCCTCTCCTCTCGAAAGGTCAGCGCCGCCTTGAGGACCTAAAAGCTGGCGCTATCCGAGCCCAACAGACACCGCTGAAAATAACGACCGCGAATAGCACCCGTTCCACCCCTTCAGAAGGCAAGCATACAGGCGCTCGATCCACCGATCTCTTCTCCCGACTCAAGGCCAAGCAACTCCACCAGTCGACCCTCCCCCTGCCTCCGTCTGCGAAACTTCTAGCCCGGAAATCAGCTCTTCAACGCCTGCCCGAGATTGCCCCAGTCCTAGATAGCTTAGCTGCATCTTCGAAGAAGCATTGTGATGATGATGCGAGTGCTGAGGCAGCGAAGTCTCGGGTGACACATGCCTCATTCACGATGCCGACTGTCGTGCAGCATTTGCAGATGTCGTTACGGAATCCGATAGGGAAAGAGGAGGCGACTAGGTGTGTGAGGTTGCTGGCGGAGATTGTGCCGGAGTGGGTCGGTGTGAAGGAGGTTGGAAGGATGGTCGGTGTGACGATTAGGGGCTCCGGAATTGGAAGAGAAGACTTGGCTAGGAGGATTGGAACGCTTGCTGAGCAATTGTGACCAGTCGCGTGATTCATGGGAGCACTGCTTTGGATACCTGGGCAGTACTGATGCCACCGCATAGTGAAATTTAGCATAGCGTGATGAATGGGTATTAGATCACCCCTTGAAGAGGGGAATGTACCCTAACAGCAGGGAATCTATATTTTGAATGATGTTGTAAATCCATTCCTATATCGTGATATCTCACAGTTTCCCAGCCCTCCATCATGAATTCACAGTAATGCCCCAACACCCGCCAATAAAGGCAAGCCTACACAGCTCACTACAATTTTACCAAGCACATAAAGACTCGGCTGATCGAATTCCTCTCTCAGCCCGAGAAGACCATCGAAAGAATGGGCGCAAATCCAGCAGAGCCACATCCTTATCAAGAAGACCATCGCATCAATCACCTCCGGAATACCAAAAGCCACATAATCGCTCACAAGCAGCTTGAGCGCGGCCAGGCGATACGCACGTGTCTTCCGCGTATCGGCTTTGTGTAAATGCATGGCGAAAGAGTCGAGTGGTGACACGAACGACAAGCGTTGCTTGCGAAGCCGATGGATGAGACCCCATCGGAACGACTCGATGCGTGAGAGGCGTAGCGATGCTGTCTCCTTCGGCTGAGGCTCTGAGTCGTTGAAGAGCTGGAGGAGGAGATTAGGGTCAGAGGTGTAGAAGATAGCTGTCTTTGGGTCTTGGTCCTGTTTTGCGAGGGTCGTTTTGAGGAAGTTTGAGAGGTCACTCTGGCGGGCGAGGAGGGCGTAGAAGAGAGGTGTGGTGGGTTTGAATATGAGGGGTTTTGGTTGAGAGGTGGGTGATAGGGAACGAGGGGTGAAGGTTTCTGAGGGTGGCATGGTGGCGATGCTGGAGATGAATTGGAGGGGAGCCGCAAGATCGGAGTGTTCGACTAGGGTTTTGAGGTAGTCTTTGAAGATCATTGCAACAGCTCTGTGGTTTGGTTAGTATAGATGTTTTGATTGAGTTGGGACAAGCGTACCTCTCGTCTTTCGTCTCATTCCTTCCGACACTGTCTTTGAGCACCTCAGGCCTGAACCACACGTGCAGTTTGCGGCCGAAAAACAGCTTAGCTGCTTCTCGCACTATTCGTGGGAAGGTCACAAAGCCGACCCACCACCATGAGAAGATAAATCGAAACAGTTGCCACCTTGTGAGGCTGTAAGGGTCGATGCTATCGGAGGTCGAGAAGACGCGGGCAATGAGTTTGGGATGATTTTTGGAGGAGCTGAGGGTGATGGTGTTGTTGACATGTCCGCAGCTGGCCTCGTAATCACCATTGCCTAGATGATTGACGAAAGGGTCCGTCGCTGAAAGAGAGTAGCCACCCTTTCGAGAATTGAAGGGAGAAACGTGGAAGTCTTTCTGCCAAGCCGCTGAGAATCTGCTAGCGATCTTTTCATCTGGAGGAGGCGGTTCTTCCTTCTCGTTAGCCATCATCTTTGCTTCTTGGCTTGGAATAGTGTCTTTTTCAGATGCTGATTCTCGTGCTGCTCCTTTCTTGAGAAGATACATTCGCTTCTCGTCAAAGGTGTTGTTAACTTCGAGAATCATGGCTTTGAGCTCCTTCTTGTTGTAAAGATACCAGAACGACACTGGATTGAAGGAGTAGCCCAGAAACCTAGGCGCAGTGACGAGGTACGCATGCGGATAATCCTCCGATTTCTCATTCTACCAGAACAATGAGCACTTTGTAAATGGCACTGTCTTCGATAGGACCTACTTGTGACTCCAGATACTCGTCTAGCTTGCCCTGTAGGCCATGCAGATTCTCTCCACGAGCGAGATAATCAGCGGAATCGACATTGAACCAGCCAGTTCCTGGCTGGCCGCGATTCCGAGGCAAAGTCTTGAGATCTGCAGATAGCACAGTACTGACATACCCGCGCCAGCCGACTGGGATACCAACGAAAAGATACGAGTAGAAAAACGAATGCTTTCGTGGGAAGAGACGTGTATGGGATGTCCGACAGGGGAAAATGACAGGCTTCATCATATTCCACGCATCATTGTAATCGAACCTGCTTTGATAACGGTCATGATTTGAATCCCTCCCCAACTGGCGAGTCTCGGCTTCAGTGGCTTCCCCATATCGTTGCTGGCGCTGACGTTTGTAGTAGAAGATGTACAGGCACCCAAGGTTGAATATCCAAGTCTTGTAGATCCAACGCCTATTGGACCACGGGGTCAATGCGTACCAGAAGAAGAAGACCCATCTCAAGTCCTCCTGTGCGCCTGGGCGATCATATCTTAGATACCAAATTGCTGCAGCACATAGAATGGCTGCCAGGTGAACAATCATCCCCAGCTAGAGCGGAAAGCCTCATGGTCACTCGGAACAAACCATAATTGGGATAAAGCGAGGTATCCTGCACATGTAAGTGAAAATAAGTGACGATGACTACTTGAAGTGAATGACGACGGTCTTGGCGCACTCAGACATATGGATTTGGTAGGGCAACCAATGGAATCAGAACTTCTGCCAATGGGCCGAGTTACAAAATTGTTAATGCATTTTACTCCTTAGGCCCATGCGTATCTTTTGGTATAGACTGATAAGTATCATATACGTGGATACATACATGCGCGCGATCGGCAAATAGAGTCAAGTTTTACTATTCGTACTAATATCTAGGTCTAACCAAAGGACGTAATTTTACTATTATATAATTAATGATTAATTATTAGGAAATATGAAGAGAAATATATTTAGATTAAGAGCTTACTTGAAGAATCAATATCACAAGAATTTTAAATACTTTCATTTAGCTTAAGCGTATTACTATAAGGGTTTTATTAGTTAATTCACAAGCTTTACTTATAAAAGAAGGGTTTCCTTTATAATAGAATAGCTCTTTAGTGAATTGATTACTAGTATATAACCTACCTGTAATATCTTATCTACGTGTCAATCCGTTTTATAGCCCTAAGGATCTACTACTTCAAAATCTATCATGAAGAAGGGCGTGGATACGTTAATTAGTTAGTAATATGATGATTATACCTAATGAATCTTTGCAGGCAAGATACTGTTGTGCGTCCCAAGTATCAACGCCAAGGCTTAGTCACGTGACCTGAATCGTACCGTGACAGATTCTCTCTCTAACCAATTACTCTACGCAGCGGCAAGCGCCGCCTTGGATTCTCTAATCACATCAAATGAAAAGACGTAGTCATTGATATCGTCGGTAGAATCGAGCTTCGTGCCACCGGGAAGGTACGCGGCGGCGGCATCGCGAACGCTCTGCGGCGCTGGCGGGTTCGTGTTGGAGAGAATCTGTAGCGCCGAGCCTCTGTTCCGGCGAACCTGCTCAAACAGCTGCAGTCGGTCCTCGATAGCCCCCTGGTTACGAACCTGGTCGAGCAGAATACCGAGGGCGGCGCCGTCCTCGATGGCCTGTCCGCCACCTTGACCCTGGACTGTGGGTTTGTTAGCACCAGAATCAACAAGCTACTCACTTCTTCGGGACTGACTGATGGGTGGACATGGCGGAAACAAACCCTCAGACTTACAGGTGAGCATGGGATGGGCTGCGTCGCCGATCAGGACGAGTCGGTCCTTGTGCCACTTGGGAATCGGCCCTCTAGCCACCAGCTTCCAGAACTTGACGTCTCTGGCTTTCCTGCCTCAGGTGTATAAGCACAGTATGCTACGTGATGTTGTTACCGAGTCGACACGGTTCAGAACTCACCTGATCACGGTGTGCAGGGCCGGGGCAAAGTGCTTCTTGGCATATTCCAAGGGCACGCTTGGCTTGACCATGGCTCGGAAATCTAGATATCACTCGGCATTAGTGATTAGTATAGCTCGTCAGTTTGCACGACAGGGACTGGCTCGTCTCTCACCTTCTCCAACGTGGGAGGTGTCGAATTCCCGCGAGAGGTAGAGGAAGTTCTGGAGTTCGTTGCTAACGTTTCCCCAAAACAGTTAGCACAAGTTGCCAAACATTTGTGTGAAGGGACGATGATTTGATGAAGAAAGGAACGCGACACGACGCACTTTCGGCACGGATACCACACCAACCCAGCGGCGCCCCCGGCTGCCGTGAAGTACCTCGTGGCCGAGTCTTGAATCATGTACGCCGTCTCCGGATCCGAGAGGAACTCGTCCCTCGGCACCAGCCACCGCATACACGCCCAACCCGTATCCCCAGCCTGGACGATCCCGTCGTCGCCGAGGACGTGCTTCACGGCCGTGGAGTGCACCCCATCCGCCGCAACAACGAGATCGGCCTGCAGGACCTCGCCATCTTTGGTGGTGACCTTGCCGTTCTCGGTATCGTAGTCGACTACCTTGGCCAGCACCCGGACGTCGCAGGGACGTCCGGGCCCTTCCGCCTGCGTGGCGAGCCGTCTCAGCTGGGTGTGCAGATCGACGCGGTGAACGGCGTACATGGGCAGGCCCCACGTCGATTCGCAGTCCTTGTAGTAAGTGCCCACTACGGTCTGCATGTTGGTGCCGTCGACTAGGCTCATCCCGCGTAGGACCACCATGCTAGACTGCTCGGGGACAAAATCCCACGACGCGAGGACCCGCGAGGCGTTGGGCTTGATGGTAATGGCCGCTCCGACTTCGTGCATCAACGAGGATTGTTCGAGGATCTTGATTATATGACATATCAGAATTTATGTGGCCTGAGGGAACGAGTTACTAGAGGGGGAGATGCCAACCGTTACTTTGTGGCCTGCCCTGCGTAGACCAACTCCAGCGCCGAGGCCGGCAATTCCGGCGCCCACTATGATGATATCCATGGTTCCGGCTAGTCACGTACTGCCGCCGTTGTTCTACAGGAGTGATAAGTGGTTATCATGGCCACCTCTTTAATGAAAGCCCTTACTTTATATAGAAACGCCAATAAGCGTTCCTCCTCAAATCAGCCTTTACTGTCGCCGACCTAGCTTGATTTGCGCCTCGCGGCGATGCCATGAACTTTCGGCGCAAGGTCCCCGATGGTGGTTCCCCGAGCTTCGGGGAAGCCATGCAAGCCGCCGGGGATGCAGACACGAAAGGGCTGAGTGAGAGAGATAGCGGTGGTTTATGGAAAGGAAGGGGACAGCAAGACAGGTCTTATTGCGTGTCCGAGACAGGTCTCGGCGCGTTTCATACTCAATGATTGGTAATGGAGTGAAGACGACCACCTCGTTGCTAAGAGATGGCTTTTGTCCAGCGGACTTCCGGCCTTACACTATGCCCGCCGGCTGGAATATATGTATCTGTCGGGACTGTATTTCCGTATTCAAACGCTAAAGCACGCACGAACACCTGTATTATACAGCAGCAACAGTAGGAGAGCGAGCTCGTCCTTTTTGCTTTTTTTGGTTTATACCTTACCCCACTATTCAACCAGCACGCTGACGCCTAACTATACCTTAAACCATCAACACCACCACAAACCAAAATGCAGACCGTCCTGATCGTCGGAGCTACAGGTAACATCGGCGCCTCGGCCATCCACGCCGTTCCAGAGGTTTTGACGGAGTTGAGGTTCAGGAAGAAGTTGGAGTAGGAGGCGGGTAGAGTGGTTTGGAGTCGCCATTGTCGCGCGGGTTTGCATCACGAGGTACATAGTGGCATCATTTGTCGACGGTAGTGCATTCATGCATGATTCGGTATTTCCGCTCCTGTCCCTATAGCCGCAATATTGTTGATTGATGTTGCACTTCCCTATCATGGCCTGTCTGGATGATGCAGATTCATTTCATATCAGCCTTTTTGTATTCAGATTCAACTCAGGGTATTCAGGATTCAGCCGTTAGCATGCCGGTGTATGCTCGGCGCACTGCGGAGGCCTCGAAATCGCCGTGTTTGAGCTGTTGGGCGTACAGGAGGATGTAGAGACTTACAGTGAACAGTTCGAAGTCATGCGGTAGGGAAAGCGTCCCAAATGAGTCCTAGGATGAGGCCTGAAGGTGGATACGAGAGCCTTGTAACAGTGTGATATTAACCACCGATATGGATTGAAGGTTCTGCCTCCAAATTCAGCAGAATGGTCGCCAAACACGCCGCCTCCACCGATCCTATATAGACGCATCCCACTATCACTTGCTGCAGATGTATCTAGTGAGGAACGGGGTGCTCTCACCTGGGCAGGCTGGTTGGTTCTGATTCGTCTGATCAATGAAGAGGACGAGCTGCGGCGGTGGGTGGAGGAGGACGAGAGGCCTGCGAGGACGACGGAGGAGTTGCGGACTTTGCTGGTTAATATCGCCACCGTGTGCAAGAGGTTCTCCTGGACTGTGATGATAGAGTTGATCTAGAATCACGGTTTATGGGCACTGGAGCATGTGTGGTTGCGAACGCCGCACTGTTGCTATGTCCTGACTAGATCACTTTCTAAGACATTCGAGACATCGATCGATACTTCAAGTGCCCAAAGCAGTCTTACGGTTGACCATAAGCTCAAGCATCTGGAAGAGAAGGAAAGCAGGATTAGTAACAATACTGAACAAGCACATGCTACAACTAGAGTACGAACTGACAAGTATACTATCCCAACCGACGTCGAAGTGAAAACACAGACTCCGAGCGATCCAGATCACCACGATTCAAGCCAGGTTACTACCTGTGCGATGCGAAGCACTGGATGAGACTGCCCGAACATCGAACGTGCCAAGACTCTCTTGCGACGTGATAAGGAGCAACAACGTCAAAAGGCACGTACTAAGAAGGAGCCTAAACCGTCTAGCAAAGTCCTCAGGTCCAACCCGAGGCCAGGCCCCAGGCCTACCAAGAAGAGAAACTACGGCTACGCTGCCAACGAGGACTTTGATTCAGCCCTCGAAGCCAGCTCTCCTATATCCGACTCCGACTCCAATCAAGATGAGAACGACGAAGTCTGCCGCTTGTCCACAGAAGAAATCAGTAAGGCCACCCCATCTCTCTGGCCGGCCGACACTGGCGCTGTTTCGTGTATGTCTGACCAAAGTTCTCTCTTTAGCACGATGATTCCTATTAATGCTAGACGTGCTAAGGTTAGAGGGGGAGAATTGGTTGCAAGACATATAGGCAATGCAAAGCTACAATGTATAGATGGTTCTTCAATAGTTCTCAAGGATGTGCTGTACGTTCCGAATATTGGAGTCAACTTGGTCTCAGCTAGAAGATTGTGTCAAGCAGGATTGAAGGATTCGTTTGATGACAGTCATATGAAGGTTGTGACCGCCACATTGACAAATGGTCCCTTTAATCACACATGTTTCTAAGAAGTGTTAAGACACAGCATTCGCGCGCGTTGAAAACACAAATGAAGTTGATACGGAAGAGCACATAGCAGATAAAGATGAAGAGGCCATCATCTAACCGAAGACAAGACCAAATACAATATACCCCTATCTGACAAGGAAAAGCGGCGATATCTTAAGTAACACCAAAGATTCGCCTACCTTAACCTAAAGAAGATTAGGAACTTACACAAAGTAGCGACTCTTACAAGACCCATACGAATACCTAACAAGGATGATATAGACGTATATGAAATTTATGCGATCTCTAAGCTATGAAACAAGATCTTAAGAGAACTAAGTCCATGGACAAAGCCAATCCCAGGAAGAATCCAATTTGATATCACCAGCCCGTTCCCTACGACTATTCGAAAAAACGAGTACTCTGTACTAGTTATTGATATCTACCCTTGACGCGACTGGGTACTACTATTAAAGCTCAAAGTCGATGCGTACGACAGTCTAAAGACATGGAAGATAAGAGTCGAACTTCAATCCCAAGCCAAGACCTTGAGTGCGAGATCAGACAGCAAGCTAGAACTACTCAAAATAACGGACGAGTGGAGAGTCGCAGAAGGAGTAGAAGCTCAGTCTATAATGAATGCCTTGTTACACTAAAATGGACCAGCTAAGAGAAGCATCTAGACAGTAGAAGTCCGACATGAGAGCCATACTTACAAAAGTACAAATGCCAAACGAATTCTAGGATGAAGTAGCAGAAGCAGATTCTTACTTGAGGAATAGACCCTGAAAGTAGACGGTTAAAATATCAGCCTGATACAAGCCTTCACTAAGGAAATCCCCTCCATTAATTATGTTTGCAAACAGGGGAGTAAATACTACTATCATGTCAGTCACAACGCAATCCCTCTGAACTAGAGACACGACAAGCTAGTCAACCCTGGACAGGTTGATGTATTCATGCGATATTCGGAATCTACAATGAAACATTCCAAGGTCTATTCCCTAGAACATGGATATACGATCAAAGTCTGCAGAATCGAGGTAGACGAGAAGTCAAAGGAGGCACAGTTGATTTAGGGCTGAGAGTCAACAGGGAACGAAGAATTTTGCACCAGACCGCAACCCAAAAAGTAGATCAAAGAAGGAACAGTCATGGCCAACGTTACCTTTGACCACCTCGCATGCGACTCAACCGGCAACTGTCAACTTAACCGGCCCCGCGGAGAAAATAAAGACTGTACCAAAAGTCGAAATTCCACTTTTCATTCCGCTGCCAAATGTACCTGCGTTCACCGAAGCGTTGCTAGTAGATGAACCCGACGCTACGGCCACGTCAACAGAGCGGACTCGTCAGTCAAATCGCAAGTACCAACCCACAGTTGCAGACAAGCCAATCGAATCACCCCCAGTCCCCAACAAATCACCGGAACAACCAGGATACCTTACAGAATCCGACAAGCGGAAGAGATCAGCTTCTAGCGCTGCCGAAGATGAGAGGACAGCCAAGATAGCAAGAGCTATTGATCGCAGAAATACTAGGCCAAGACGCTCTCGACGAACTCGATGCTGTACGAGGAGAGCTCAAAAGGACGATTAGAACCTGCCTCTCTGGCAGAGGCAACCATGATCCGAGAGCAGCTCGGTGGACGGGGTTTTAGAGTCAGAATACTTGTCAGGAACTGTTTAGGGAGTCTGAGTTCCGTAAGGTAGTCAAGGAAGGCGACGGGGATTGGGGTCTCGGGTAGCTGTATACACCAGCCCTTCCAAGCCGGACCTCCACCACCACGCTCTTAATCTTGTTTCTGAGACTTGGAGGTAAGAGAGGAGACTGAGGGGATGGAGAGCGTATGGTTTCTTTGATGTAAATATGGCGGTGTTGGTGTAGTATTAGGGGGTAGGAGGCGTGATTACAGCGACCGTAAATAATGGCCTACCTCAATTTTTCAAAAATACCAATTGTTTAGACTGCAGCTGTGCAATCTCTCATTATAGATGATGTCGCTAGAATCACGATGTAAATCTGTACAGCCTTACGGTGCTCGATTTTGGCTACGGGGTGGTGGCGCATCTCTATATGAATTGGCATGTTAACCGCTTGGTGTATTTGAAGGTCAATTGCACTCGCTAATCCGAAGAAAGATAGGCCAGGGCATTTTCCATTTCGGCCTGCAGAAGATGGACGTGCCCCGGCATAGGCAGCTCAAAATGATCACCATTGACAGAAAGGACCATGACGTCTCCCCCGGTGAACCTTTCCCACCCATTGGGGCCCAGGTTCTCCTCGCCCTTATTCGGGACATGGCACGCAAACGTACCCAGTTTGGGATCTTCCATGAAGCCCGGATACGGCCTAGTAGGCACGCCCTGCCCCTCCAGCTTCTGCATCCGGGCAGGGTCATCCGACACGCGGTTGACCAACCCGCGCTCCGCCCAGATGACGGCCGTCTTAGCGGGCCTCTCGGCCGCCGTCATCGGCGCCGGCGTGTACTCGTTCATGGCGACGAAGAACTGGCGCATGTGGTCGCGGCTGGACCCGAGCGAACTCCACTGTCCGTCCCGGTTCATGATTCCCTCTAAGACGGCCTCGCTGACCTCGGCCTCGGCGAGCAGCTTGCCCTTGTCCATTCTCCGCGACCGCGGGCAGGGCATGTCGATCAGGAGGAGGCCCTTGACCGTGCGCCCGGCGCGGGCCAGCTGGCGCGATATCTCAAAGGCGACGAAGCAGCCGACAGAGTAGCCTCCGATCACGAAGGGACCCGTGGAGTGTGCCTTGACCAGCGCGTCGACGACTAGCTTGGCCACGCCCTCGATACCGACTGTGCTGTTCATGCGCGAGGGGCACCGGAGGTAGGGCGAGTCGATGGCGTAGACGACCTGCTTGGATTTGAAGGGCCGCAGGTGGATAAACGACGCTACGGTACCGGTCCCGTCGGCCATCATGTACAACGGAGTACTGCCGGCCTTGGGGCGGCCCTGCAGCAGTGTGATTCTAACGCTGGGAGGTGGCGACGTATCACTGTTCACAAGCTCCGACGGCTCCTCCTTCTCGACGTGGACCAGGCTTGACGCCGGGGAGACGGAGGCGAAGGGGTCGTCTGAAGTCGGAGACAACAGGGCATCTTCATCGCCGCTGGAAGGCGTCGCGCTGGTATCGTTGGTGTCCGCGTCTTCCTGCCCACCACCGCCAAACGCGCGACGGAGGTCGCCGATTGTGAGATACTCAAAGACAAAGGTGGCGGGCAGGTCGACGCCCATCTCCCTGACGGCGGCAACGACCTCGATGGCCATGATTGAATCGACGCCAATATCGGCTAACTCCGTGTCGTCTGTGAACTCGGAAGGGTCGCTTCCGGTCGCAGTGGCGAGGCTGTCGAGGATAACCTTGAATCCTCCCGTGTTTGGAGTCTCCTCTTCCTTGTCGCTGTCCTGCGCTTTACTCGCCCGCTGTTGTTTCATCGGCACCGCAGCAGACAGATTATCACGGATTATCTTGGTTTCCTTGGCAGTAGGCAAGGGAACCGACTCGGAGATGGCATCTTGAGGTTTTGCAGTAGCAGCGTGTGGCTTTGTGCCGAGGATATAGCGCCAGGTGGTCCTCTTAAACTGCTGGTAGCACAGGTCAACGGCCTGCATAACGATGCTAGACGTCTGCGGGTCGAAGACGTAGGCGGCGCAGAAGGCCGTGGTCCCTTCCCACCTCGAGATGCGCGTGTACGTCAGGTACTCCTTGTCGGGCTCGATAGGGACCAGTTGCTCGATGCTATCGTAGCCCATGAGGGCATAGGTCAACTGCGGCGGCGTGTTCGGGTTCCCGTTCACCATGAAGCCCGCGAGGTGCAGCAGGGCCTCGCCCCAGTACGGCGACGAGGTGAACCGCGTGCCCGCTGGGTCGGATCGGATTTTGATCGTCGCGGCGGCTTCTTGGAAGTCGCCGGCCACGTACGCCTCCTGGACACCGCGGAAGTCGGGCGAGAACTCAACTGCATTGGCGAAGAGCGCGAAGAAGACGTCGGGCTGCATCCGGTGGCCCGAGCCCTCCTTGGAAAGCCGGATCCGCTCGTCCATCTTGGCCTTGATGAAGAAGGACATGCGGTCCAAGTCGGCCTGGGCCTTGTCGGGGCTCCGATACTTGACTGTCACCGATCCGAGATCATAGGATTCGCCGCTCTTGGAAGTGGCCTTGAACGTGGCCAAGACGACGTCGGCGGACGCGCTCTCCATGGTTGCCGTGGTCAGCAGGTCGCCGTGAATGCCGACAAGATCCCGAGTTAGCGGGGCGAGTAGCTTGGGGTCGTGGAAGGTTAGGTGGGAGGCTGTTACACCCTTCTTGCTCCCGCTGTACTCGAGCCCATACTTAGCCACCGTCGCGGCGGCGTCGCAAAAGACAGTCCCCGAAGCAAGCCCGATCTGCTGCATTCTGTGGCCGTCAATCACGCCCATGAAGCCATGATCGGAAATGCCGGCTCGGAAAGTAATTTGAATCTGGCCGTCAGGGATCAGGGCCTTGTGGACAAGGTACTGTGCCGTCGTGGTAAGGAAGGGCTCGGACGAAACTGTCTTGTCAGCAGTAGTAGTAGGAACTAGTGCGCCGCTGTTCTTGTCGGTGTGCGTAATCCAGTAGTCCTTGACGTCCCACGCATAGGTCGGGAGCGCCAACAACTCGAGGCTGCTCTCGTACGGCGCGTGCATCGCGAGCCAGTCCACGTCGACGCCGCTCGTGTAGGCCGCCACGAGGGTCTTGGAAACGGACGCCCAGTTGCTGCTGTTTGCGTCAATGGTGTGGTTGATCCTGGCGGGTGGCGGTGAGAGTGTGGCCCGCACAAACGAGGTGCATACCGGGCCGGGGCCGATCTCGAGCCAGACAGGGTCGTCGTTCTTGAGCGCCGACTTGACGGCGTTGAGGCCCCCGTAGAAGTCGACCGCCTGCCGCGTCTGCTGCGCTAGGTAGTCCTCGCCGAAGACGCCCGGCACATCGACCACGGACGCGAGTAGCGTCGAGGCCACCGGGATCTTGGGCGGCAGGTAGGTCACTCCGCTGGCGAGGGCTTTGTATTCGGGCAGGATGGCGTCCATCTGGAAGGAGTGGAACGCGAAGGGCACAGAGAGCATCTTGGTGCGCGTATTGGCGTCCTGGGTGGTCATGTTTGTTCGGATGCGTGCCAGGTCCTCGGCCGTCCCGCTGATGACGGTGGCCATGGGGCTGTTGATGCATGCCACCTCACAGGAAGAGTTCCCGAGCCGGGCGAGGTGGTCTCGCACTATTGCCGCCGACGCCGACACCGAGAGCATGGCGCACGAGTTGGGCTCGCATCGCTCCAGGAGCAGGCGGGCGCGCTGGCCGACGAGGTACAGCGTGTCGGTCAGCGAGAGGACCCCAGCCGCGTGCAAGGCCGCGTACTCGCCCAGACTGTGGCCTATGACCATGGCGGCCTCGATACCTGCGGAGGATCGCCAGAAGGCCGTCAGGGCAATCTGCAGCGTGACGACGGCGAGCTGGACCTGCGCGGCGTTCTTGGTGGACATGTCGACGGTGTCGGTGGTGATGATGTCCAGAAAGGGCGGGAACTGGTGGGAGGCGCAAACGGCGGCGCACAGGTCGGCCGTCTTGCGGAAGACGGGGCTCGTGCGGTACAGCTCGCAGCCTATGCCCGCGTAGTGGGAGCCTTGACCGGTGAAGACGAAGACAACGGCAGGGGGTGCTGATTTCTTGGTCGAGCTGGTGGCGCGCTGGATCTCGGCCTCAAGCTTAGAAATGGCCTCTTGTAGCGTCGGAGCCGCGAGCGCGAACCTGATGGGGTGGTGTACTTTCCGGGCCGTCGTCGAGTAGGCTACGTCTTGGATACGGGCGTTAGGGTTCGCGCGGAGCCACGCGGCGAGTCGACGCATGTTGGCGAGATGCGAGAAGGGCGTCTTGGCTGAGGTTGCGATGACATGACTTGATCGGGCGTCGAGTTCTCCTTGTCTAGCGACCCTAGCCGGATCTTGCTTATACTCTTCGATGAGGACGCTTGCGTTACCGCCCTGGAGATATGAGATATCAAAGGTTAGCTTGATCATCTTGTCAAGGAAGCAGCGCGTGTTAGGGAGGGAGGGAAAGGTGGGACTTGCTGCCGCGTCGAAGTTGTTAATAAGAATTCGTTTCGGCTTGCCATCCACCGCTTTGAACTCGGTTGACTTAGTAGGAATCACAATACTACTATCGTCTCCTAGAATCTCTAGTACGTTAGGGTTCAAAGCGTGTGGCATGCCGGCCTGAGGGGGGATGATGCCCTTTTGAAGCATGAGAACGCTTTTAAGTACCGAGGACATTCCGGCAGCCTAAGATAAAATACCACAGGTTAGTGTCTACTAGGTTTCCCATCAACTATCAGGCCTCCGTCGGGTACTCATTTCGAGGAACTCACCGCTTCGCTGTGGCCAATATTTGCCTTGATGGCTCCCACTGGCAGAGGCTTCCCATCCGGTCTTGGCAGAAAGACTTTAGACACCGCCCCCATTTCTGCCTTGTCTCCGACCTGGGTCCCCGTCCCGTGCATCTCAATATAGGAGACATCATCGGGGTCCAGTCGCGCGTTCCGGAGGACCTTTTGGAAGAGTCGTTCCTGGGCATTGGCATCGGACGTCGTGATGGACGTCGCGTTGCCAGAGTGGTTTCTGGCCGATGATGCAATGACGGCCAGGATCTTGTCGTTGTGGGCGACGGCGTCCTCGAGCCGCTTCAGGACGAGGGCGCCGCTGAAGTCGGCGCGGCAGTACCCGTCGGCGTCGTCCCGGTACGTTTTGCAGTTGCCTGTTTCGGATAAAACGCCGGCTTTGCTCAGAAAGGTGAAGGAATGCGGGTCGGACAAGATGGTCGTTGCGCCCGCAACGGCCATGTCGACATCCCTTGACAACAGACTCATGCGGGCGAGATGGAAGGCCGACGTGGAGCCCGCGCAGGCCGAGTCGAGCGCGTACGTCGGCCCCTCCCACTTCATCTGGAAGGCCAGCCGGCCCGGGCCAAAGGCGCGCTGGATGCTCTGCAGCGTGTACGCGTCGCAACCCAGCGCGTGGTGGCTGACCTTGAGCCAATCGTCGAAGCTCTGCGCGAAGAAGACGGCCGTCTTATTAGGGTCCGTTGTTCTTGTCTGGCCCGCAGAGTAGCCGGCCGTCTCGAGGGCCTCGTACGCGCTCATGAGGAAGTGCCGGTGGGCCGGTTCCATTAACAGCGCCTCGCGCGGCGAGATGTGGAAGAACTTGGCGTCGAAGTGGCCTGGATTCTTCATAAAGCAACCATGCCTACAAGTCATGGTGCACTTGCCCTGGCTGTGTTTGGCACAGAAGTACTCGTCCAGGTCCATCCGGTCGGCGGGAATCTCTTGGTGGCAGTCTTGGCCCGTCACAATGACGTTCCAAAACTCGTCCATGTCCTCGCTGCCGGGCCCTTTCCCCGACATGCCCACGATGGCAATGGCGCCTTCTCGAACACCCTCAACCGCATTTGACGACGACTGCAAGTCGTCTTCGACTGACACGTGTCTTGTCGCTTTGAGAACACCAACCAAGTACGCCGCGTGGCCGCTGGGGCCCATCATCTTCACGTTGACATGCTGCGACGACGTCCCGAGATAGGCGTTGAGCTTGCCCATGATCTTCACAATATCCAAGCGTTGCGACAGGGTCTGTAACGCCGCAACCCTTAGCAGACGACCCCAGCTGGAGTAAGTGGTGTTGGCGTTATCGCCAGTTATGCCCCATACTTTGAATCCCGGGCGAAGCTGCGTTTCCAAGAGGGTGGAGTTCCCGACGACGTAGTCCATGTCGGCCGCGGAGACTTCGAGGGTGTGCTGCAAGCCGCGGATGCGAGCCAGCTCGTGATTAGGGAGCTTCTTCAACTCGGGGCACTGGCTAAAGACGAGCTCCAAGACTGAAGGCGGTCCTATGATGGTGTTCCAACGGTCTCCTATAAAGCCAACCTTGGCTCTTTTGGAAGAGGGGACGCCCTAATCATGCGTTGTTTTAGATTAGTATGTCACGATCAAGAATTCTTTCAATTGTCCTAGAACTTGCATACGCGTAATACGACCTCGTGGGAAAGAGTCTTGCTTACCATGGCATGTTGATACTGCTCGAGAATCTTTTCGAGCTCATCTGCCGCGATACCCAAGACAGCCCAGCCCCAGACTCCCGGGCGGTCCTCCCTGGCTCTTGACCGCGCAAAGATGACGCTGCAGAGTCGGACCCACACCCGACCGGCCTCGATGGAGGAATCGTACAGAGTGCTGAAGTTTGTCGAGATTGGCACGGCAACAGCGTTCCATAGGCCGCCAGAGATGCCAACCAGGTGCGTCTCGGGCCTGTCGTCCTCACCTGGGTGGAGCAACAGTGGCTCGCGGTTCGCAGTCCTTCAATCCGGGACGATCAGGTCAGCCAGCGGGCAGAATCAGAGTCGGGCGTTATATGGAGGGGAGGAGAGGAGAGGAGACGTACTCTAGTAGTAGGACCGCTCTCACGGCGTAGAGAAGCATGGCGTGGACTAGGCCAACCTGGTCGCTCGAACGGCGATATTTCTGGGCGAGCTCTTGGAAATTGGAACAAGCCCCGAAGCTCTCCTGTAAGAAGCTGTCCATGCCTCTCACCTCGGCCTTGAAGGCAGAGAACAAGTCATCTAAGAAGGATTGGAGCCATGGCGTCGTGGTGGCCTGGCCAAAGACATAGTCCATGCCATCAACCCATGCGTCTGTGAGGTCCCCAAAAAGGAGGACGGTGGGATGAGTTAGGCCCATGGTTGTTGTTGCTTGCCTTTCTGGATGGCATGGGACGGGATGGTATGGACGAACGTCGGGGCGATGATGAATCGCTACAGACAGTCAACACAACAGACAATCAATGGCACGAACGGGGCGTATCTGTGAGTAAGAACCCTCCTCTCCCCCCACGTCTTAAGTATCTTCAACCGTTATGCAAGTGTTCCGGGCTAACACCGAGCGCGTGATTATCTAATTGATCTTGTTCCCGATCATGTTGATTTGATAACGCCCCGCCGTACCCGAAGCGTCTCTTTTCGCTTTGTTGTTTTCCCGGTCTTACCTTGCTTTACCGATGTATTACGTGAGCGTACTACCTCGTAGGATTCCCGTCGGGAATGCCGTACTACGCCTCGCAAGATTTCTTCCTCCTACGTCAGGCTAAGGTACTTTTGCGACTTGTTAACCGCGCTTTATCGCCATTTACCATCCCGCTGGGTTTCATGCCCAGAGATAAGCTTGCGCAGCCTAAGGGAGTGATCATTAGAAAGTTAGTTCAGCCCCCTGTTCACGAGTCGAAACCTGAAACAGACAGGCGACTTGAACTTCAGGAGGGAAGGTGTAGCGTAGGGAGCTTGGAACTCGTATGATTCTATTCCTACAAAGTGGATGAGCTGATATAAGCGGGTAGTAGGTGCGAGGGGTGTAAAGGGGAGAAGACGAAGAAAACTGCTCAACTTCAAACTTCGAGGACATGACGCTTTTCGTCTTGTTTGCCAGATGTATGAAATAGAGAACAAACGGAAGCATCAGAAACATTAGAGACATCAAACCTCCACATCCGAAGACAACAAAACAACGGAAGGCGAGACTGAGCACTTTGAATTCAGGGGGGAACGCCCTGCACCCCACTTTCACCTGCGGTGGGCCTGCCCCTTCGGCTTTTCGCTCCGCTGGCGCACAGCGAGCTGTGCGGTGTGTGGCAGCGCGAAGACTTCGACATGCTTGAATCCAGGAACATGCGTTTGTCCAGGACTTGCTTGGGAGCTTTCCGATCCATCTGCTCTACCGTGTACGCATCTTCCTAGGCAGGAATCTCATGTTCATCCGGATATTGATTGCCCACACCAGCCTTGAATATCATCACAAGGATCTCGGGCAGCATAATTTTAAGGGAGACTTGAGGCTCTATGCAGTCTCGTCGTCGCTCGATAACATATAGGCTATTCCAAAGAGTAATCTGACTCTCGCTTCAACGGTCTTGTTCGCAAATCTTCTGTCTTGGTGGTTGTCTTGGTGGTGGCCTTGGTGGCGGCGGCGGTGGATGCGCCGATAGCGGAGAAGGCGGTAGTTGAGAGACTTGTCGCATTGTAGATTCCACTAGGGGTGATGCAGGGCCGGCAAATGGTGGAGATGATGTTATATGTAGACTGGCAGGAGGAGAATAAGTGTTAGCAGTCGGAACATTTCTAGGCGACACCCTCTAGACCCCCATGCGCCTTCGACTCTTCGCTCCGCCAGTGCATAGCAAGCTGTGCGGTGCGTTATCGATGGATACTAGTGTTATGATATGGGATGGAAGGTATGCTGTAGTAAGTTATTTCATTTCGGTGATATGATGTAGTCAGGTGGAGCCTCACTTGAAACGACAGTTGAAGTTGAGATTGATCACGTGAGCGGAAGCATCCGGCGCTTGTGAAAGTTGTCACTCCTAAAGTAGGAATTACAGCTTTCTTCTAAGGTAATGTATCACGAGACTATATTCTAAGATTCGCTACCCACCTACACTACGTATATATAGTGTATGTGGGCTATATGCAGAGGAGAAGACAAGCTAGGAAGTAAAAGCAACAAGCTGCAGTTACACCTAGGAGAGCTATTTACATAGCGGGGATTATGCTAGACCCTCCTGACCTAGATGAGTGAACATACAAGAAAAGTCCAGCTAGCGTGGTCAATATACCGAGCATCATGACGCGCCTAGAAGTACTTGTAGGTACCTAGAGGTACGACGGCGACGCACCTAAATACCCGCATCGGTCTGTTGGAAGGGCATAGTCGGCGCCCAGGCGTTCCACGCCTCGCAGACGGGGTCGAGGTTACTGGCCCAATCAGCTCCCACCGTCCCGGGAATCAGGGCCGACGACTCGACCACCGACGCCCCGAAACCCTGGCTGCTATGCCAGGTAATGTGGCAGTGCAAGGCCCAGACACCCGGGTTGTCGAGGGGCCATGCGATGGCAAGGAACCCATTGGCCGGCAGCGTGGCCGTGTCGCGGCGCGGCGGGTTCTTCAACTGCCACCCGTACGTCGTCCCAGTCCACTGCTCGTAACCGGTCGCGAGGATGAGGAAGTCGTGCCCGTGGAGGTGCATGGGGTGGGAGATGCCCGGGATGGGCGTCTTGTCTTCGATGACGAGGATGACCCATTCCGTCTCCTTACTTTGCGATGTAGTCGACGACGAGTTGGCCCCGACCTGGAAAACGTTGTCCGTCACGGGAATGGCGCCCAAGTCCCCGGATATGACATCTCCTAGCGCCGGGTTCGACCAGTTCACCCACATGTACGACCCCTGGTTGATCGACCATCTGAGGTACGTGTCGTTGTCAACCCACTCTGGCGTCACCTGCTCGGTCTGGATGCCCGCCTTCACTTTCGACATGTCCAAGTCGATAGGCACCCACGGCTCCAAGTTCGTGGGCTGTTCGTCTATGCAGTACTGTGTCCCTACCACCGCGGCGTTCACGCTCGAGCTCGTCGGCATCGCGGTGCTGTCATTGTTGTATCTCACAATCGCCGTGATATTGTTGCGGCCCGCGCCATTGGGTATGCAAATCTGCTCGAACCCACTGCGCAGCCAGTAGTCGCCTGGCGGCGCGTTCGCCTCGACAATAACGTCGTACCGCTGCCCCATGTCGATTAGCACGCTGCCCGTCTGGTACGGTACGATGGGCACAAAGTCGGTCTGGATCACCGTCAGGGTGTGGTTGTCAATGCTGAATTGAACCCAATCTTCCTCCGCGACGTTGAGGACCCGAAGGCGATACTTCTTGCCCGCCTCAAAGACGAGCTGGAACTTCTCGCCCTCGCCGACACAGTTCGGGTCTAGCTTTGTCGCGTTGAGCGCCGTGCAATTCCCTGTGTTCATGCCGTTGATCAGCCCCGTATCGGAGCCATTAAAGGTGACATTGAAGTTGGCGACAGTGGCCCAGTGGACGTCGGCCGTTTCGTGGTCCCAGTCTGTGATGAAGACGGCCCCGAGGTCCTCGTCGTAGTCGGCCGTGGCTGGGCCGTTGATGATCAGCGGCCCGTACAGCCCATTGCTGTACTGAAAGCTGAAGTGGCTGTGGTACCAGGTGGTGCCGTACTGGTCGGCGTGGAATTTATACGTCATGCTCGTCCCAGGTGCGATGGGGCATTGCGTGACCCCGGGTGTCCCGTCGTTCGCGTTGTTATTGAGCTGCCGCACGCCGTGCCAGTGGATGGCCGAGCCGTTGGTCGCAATGTTGTTGGTCACGTGGACGACGACCTCGTCGCCCCAGTCGGCTGTGATCGCTGGGCCCGGAATGGTCCCGTTGGCCGTCTGGCATTTGCGGTGGTAGCCGTCTGGTGCGCAGTCGATCTCCTCGAGAGTCAGCCAGTACTCGACTGTGTGGTTCGTGTAAAAGACCGTGTCGTAGTAGTTGGTGTTGATGTCGTACTCGCCCCAGCAATGCCGGGACGTTGGGCCGTTCTGGCATCCGCTGGTCAGGTTGCCGGCGTCGCGGCCACGATACCGATGGAAGCTAAGGGCTGGAGATTGGCTGGCTGGGCTGGCGGTGCCGGGGATGGAGACGGCTGAGGTCCCTACTGCTGCGAGGGCGAGCAGGGAGAGGAAAGAGAGTGTCATGTCTACTAACAGCGAGTGACTTCTTGCTCAGACAGAGTACGATGTTTGAGAAGATCGAAGTCTTTAGCACAGGGTGATCGACTAAGCCAAGGACACGAGGGGAATTCGGGTGTATCATGGAGTCTTTAAGTCGCATGTTGATAAGTTGCCATGGTCATAATAGCTTCTTTCAAAACTCATGGCATCATGTTACCCGACATAATGAACTTGGGGATGTAGTTCGGGGACCAGCTGACATGGGCACCATTCGGGTACATATTCGGGAAGGCATCTTCGGGGTTGCATGCAAATGTCAAGTGGCACAGCATAGGAAGAATAGCATGATTTGTTATAGGAGGTCGGCAAAGACTTCACCCTTTTACGTACAAGGAAGGCGTTCATGAATACTCTGATTCTCGAGTTACTACCGCCCGCCCGACTTTCCCATACTACGGCAATCCATCCGCACAACTGTAGATAGGTATATAGGATCGAAAATATCGAATTACTAAATCCAAAAACTATAATTATTAGTACTTAATATATATGTTTTAGATATCTTAAAGAGTATAAATTATAGGAAGCTTATAATAAAGTCCTTCTTATATTAGATTAATCCTAAATTAGAAATTAATTAGCTAGAAAAGGTATTATATCTATTTAAAATCTTAGATAACTAATAAAGTAATTCTTAGCTCTTAATAAGTATTAAGATTCTTTTAACTACTATATTATAAGAGGTTATAACTCTAGTTAACCTAGGTTAATCTTATAAAGAAGAGGATTAAGAATAGTTATAAAGCTTCTTATTAAATTTAATTAATACTTAATAATATATTATACTTAAGTGTTAGAAATATTATAAGAGAATA
>JAABUL010001600.1_pt1 | contig 41758 bp, 32 predicted proteins | sample 5559151 | NCBI WGS metagenome assembly JAABUL01 (sample SAMN10711876, study PRJNA513368) | rock metagenome | isolation source: Antarctica rocks | place: Antarctica: Victoria Land, Pudding Butte sud | reverse complement strand
ATTCCTTGCTGGTATTTTGGCGCGTGGGGATGCGGGGATGCGGGAGAGGAATTGCAGTTGGAGTCAGAGTCGGAATTGGGGGCTGTGGGGTAGGATAAGAGGGCGAGGAAGGGGGTGTAGAGGGATCGGATGCTGTCATGGGCGGAGATGGTTGCTTCATTTGGGGCGGTCAGGGGGGGCTGGTTTGGGGGTGTCGCTGGATTTGTAAGTGTCGCTGTTGTTGGCTGTGATGGGGTTGTTGAATTTGTGAGCGTGATTTGCGGTAGGTATAAGTGATGGAGTCGGCAACGACATCTCAGGTTCCTGTTCGAACGCTAGCTGTGAAAGAAGTTTAAATACTTCCCGCTCTTTGATGCGTGCAGTTGGAGATGAGATATATTAGAGCGTGTGCATGGAGGAAGGCTTTTTGCAAAGAAAAAGCGTTCTTGAAGCCTGAGTCTGTGATATCGTAGGCTCATCTATGCAATCTCAGCTGCGTTTTTCCACGTTTCTGTAGCTGGCGTCATAATTCAGACAGGAGGTTCTGGCGCGGGCGTAGGTATTGTTTTGGATTGTGATTGATTTTGGATAAAGGGGAGAGATATTTTTGGAGATGTGGTTTAGAGATTGCATGAAGTTTGCTGGTCAACACCATGGTTCCGCAATGACTAGTAGATCACTGCAGACAACTCTCTTCTTCCCTGTGGCTAAGTGGGCCTGCGGTAGGGGCCTGTCCGTTCTGGAGTCGCGCCCGTTGTATCTGCGCTTCCCATCGTCTTCTGCAAGGAACTCTTATAAATTGTAATCGACTTTGATACGATAGATTTCCATCTGTGACGTGCAGTAAAGGCCAATTTCCTTTCTCCTGTGTCATGTATACTGAGAAACTGCCCGGCATGAAGTTTTGAATTCAAACTCAATAGAAAGCAGTTCCATATCGGATAACGCGTAAAGCGATGTCGAGAGATGTTCATCGATTATCACCCAATTATAGGGATAGCCTTAGGGGCGTTGGTGAAGTCACAGAGTCGGTTTGATGTGACTAGTTGACCACCATCATGAATATCATCGCTGAAAAGCCGAATGATGTGGAAGATTGAGGTTCATTCTTTTGTCCAACCTCGCCAAGTTTTCTGGCGGTCAACTTCCAGATCGAGGATCCCTGAGATCAGAAATGGTCACCGTAGTCTCTGCATTTCACGACAGCAAGCCCGGCCTGCTAAATTAGTATATGAAGATGACTTGGAAGTATAGACGCTGGATTACGTTAATAGAAAGTCACGTGACACCCATGCACAGATCTCCGCTACAGCCTATCGCGCGCTCCGGGCTGCGAAAGTATCCCGGATCCCAATGTGGTATGTGCTCGCGGTTTTTGATAAGAACCATATATCCGGAACTTTGATGCAGTATAAGCCTACTCAAAGACAACCATTACATACGAGCGGCTTGACCGAGGCATGTTTGAGCAACGACCAAGCTGGATGCATGAGTGCATGGCGCCCACAATTGAAGATATCGTGCCCATGTAACCCTTTTCCTGCGTACGGAGACAACAACCGGTTCCACAGCTGGAGGCTTGGTCGGACGAGAAATCTAGCGGCCTTTTCTATTCTTGATATCGCCACTATGTTGCCACCAAAATTGGCAATAATATGCACTTGCCACTGCGAGAGGCTTTGCGTTCCTTCTTTGCCATTCTTTCCGCTTCTTTCGATGGAAGCTTTCGAAAGTCCTGCGGACAATTATGGAGACAGCCTGTGCATCAGCTGCCATGTAGCGCTAGCAGTATTGGTTGTCTGCTGCCTGACCACGAAGATTGTGTCTGTACCGGCATGCTGCGTCGTTGCTGCCTATACGACGGCTACTGGTGACAGACTTTGGCTCTGTTACAATTTGAAGCTGAATTCAAGCACGCCATCGCGATAGAGCATTAGAAGGCGGCGGTGGCGGCGGGTCCGAGTACGAGTGAGTCTTAGGAGGGCGAGGCTGAAAAAACTCGAGGTCGGCATAGAGATCGTACCCATCACCATAGAGTGCATATCAATAGCGTTGCGCCTTTCAGCTCTGGCCTCTCCTCCGTGAAGTCTCTTGTGAGTGGATCTTGTTGTAGGCAGCCTTTTCATGCGTAGAGACCTGTCACTTTATGACTCTTCTGAAGCATTTCCTTTGGATAGCAACATTTGTGGTGCATGGAGTCATGTACTCGTGTCAGAAGTCTCGTACAGCTGCCGTCTCGTCTAGTGAGCATCTTGTTCAATGACGATGGCGTAAAGAAATGACACCTGGTCCAGTCCATACCTCTGAAACAAATGCTTGAAATCAAATGTGTGCAGACCGTTGTACTAGCCGCATTTCGTACTTCTAATCCACAAAGTGAGGCTTGTTAGATCGGCATATGTCGGAGCCTAGGATGAGGCGGAAGATACGTTTGGCCAGTCGAAGTTCTGTATTAGTATTGTGTTATTGCAGGAGAGGATGTTGTATCGTGATTTGTCAACCACATTAGCGGCAGCATTTGCCCGCGTGGCGCAAAGAACCAATCTCGCTATCGAGCAGGCTACTCGAGCGATTTGGTATCATCTATGGGTAGCGACTAGTAAATTCGGGCCTCCAAAGGCCTGCTCCACTGATAGTAGACCCGCTCGGGCGGTAAAAGCACACAAATGGCACGGACCCACACACGTTTCCTTATGGATGAGGCTCGCTTCTCTATTCCAATCAGGGGCGGCCCATGGCACACCACCGATGACCGCGCGTCATAGTGCTTGAGATCTTGTCGTTCGAAGTGTCCAGCTAAGGGTAGTCGTCTGAACCATATGGGTGTTATTCGTCACACCTTTCCGCCTAGCGGCAAGACAGTCTCAGGATTACCGCTGTCCTGGGTTCAGGCAACAGTGCGTGCTGGCACGCTTCAAGGTTCTGGGACGCTCATCGTACGGTCTCAAGCCACGTCAAGGTACTCTCGGAGCGGCAATCTGTCTCTGTTGAAAGAAAGAGAGAACGTTGGGTAGACTTTCTAGCCCCAGCCTCTATGCAGTGTACACTAGAATTTATTTCACGTGGTCCCAGTACATTGAAGGTATGAAGTACCAATGTTGGTGCACACCTTGCCAACACAATGGTAGCTTGCAGGAGCTGAGAATCAATGCTATATCTTTGTGTCGCCAGTGGACCAGCGAAGCCTACCGAGATTCGGTACTGGATCACAGTCTGAGGCCTTGCTTCATCTCATTGGCTGAGAGGCACATGACATTTTGGGCGATCTGAGCAGCTGGGAAAGTTGATGTTGTCGAACCGGTGTCAAGGCGACATTCACTGGGAATATTAGCGGGCTGCCCAAAGCTCACGTTGTATCTCACTGCTTTGACCCCTACGATGGTGGAAGCCGAGACCTGTGCTCAACATCGACTACTTTTTGCGTACGTAACGTACATTCAGCTGCTAACGCCTTCGTTGCCTGGCGCGCGGGTTTCAAAACAATTCGGACACTTGGTGGGCGCTCAATTAGTCCTAGTGTACGAATTATTTTGAAACCCGCGTGCCTCAAGTACGTAATTTCAGGATGATCTTTTCCGGAAGATTGATCTCGTCCTGTGGCTTGATGGCCTTTCTATTCACACCGCCAGGATATATGCCGCGGCCGTTGGACAACCTGACAGATGGTGAAAAACGGGTGCCTGGAATTAGCAATCTTGCCTACCCTAGCACTAGGTTTAAGAGATTACTCACGAGGTCAGACTGGTCTTTGCGTCATATTAAGATTCTACTGCAACCTATCAGAGGACTTCAAAATACCGCTGCCGACTTTGCTCGGCATGCACTGGTGTAAAGTCGCTCGTTTTCCGCTTTTCATGCTGAAGCCTAGAACGCCTCTCGCCTAGTGTAACTAGGCGCTCTTAATATTGTGGCCATACGGTTAACAGGAACCAAAGGTCGTGTTACACTTGCCTTGAAGCTGAACTATGTTGCGTTAGTAGGTGCGATATTGCTGACAATCTTCGGAAGTATACGTTCTAGTGCTCACCTAGGTAGATCACACGCACTTTTCAGGCAATGTCATACGGAGTGAGCGATTTCAGAAAGCGACTCGTCTTCAATGCCGCTTCGTGTCCCCAAAATTTGGGTGAGGCAAATTGCTCCATACCTCGTGATATAGGAAGTCAAGCGCGTCACCACTTCTCGCTCGGCGCTTTCCTCGCTCTTGACATGAGATCTTTGTAGAATCATTGGCCCATTGCTCCACACCTTTTTTACGCATATCTCACACTGACGAAAAACATCAATCCGTTCGTCAGCCCAGTCGTCTGTGGCTTTTCTGTTTCGTCGAGCACCCCGATCAAAGCCCGGATATAACCGTCATTCATGTAGATAGCTCGCCTGCCACCATTAGCCGTTCGGTGGCTATCCATTGTTATATTGCCTAAAGATGTAGCTTTAACTGAGAAACCGGCACTCGAATACCGTGAAGATGAGCTTGCAGATTGGTACTCGGGGTCGATGAGTTCTTACATATCAATCTCCCGTGGTCACGAACTTTGTCCAAAGACCTAGCAATAGTGGCATTCCTGGAGAACTCATCGTATGCCAAGTTGATAGACGACGGCGTTCGATGGTCCTCTCAGATGTAGTACTAGCTTTACAACGCTCGTAGGCATTGCTAGAAGAACAGCGTAGGAATTCTCCTCGTAATGCTTGAGATCGTGCTGATCCTCTTCGCCATTCCTAGAATGGCCGGCTGCCTCATCAAGATTGAAGATCAACGCTAGCTAGACACACTTAGGGACGGAAACATACGTCTGACCATCATTGTTTACAGTGTGAAGTCCTGAAGCACAGCCCGTTGATCACGGGTGCCTGCTTCTGAAGAATGCCACACAGAAGGTATGCTAGCAGCCGAAGGAATTCCAAATTGCTCGCTTTCTAAGCAACCAACCGCCTCTTGTATGTCGCATCTTTCGGAATTCGCTAGGGTATTCAATCAATGAAAAATGCGAGATATGCAACAGTCCATAAGCCTTGTAGCCTCAATATTCCTTAAGCTAGAAAGCCCGTTCTGCGTATAAGCCTTGAAAGGCCTTGAAAGATCGCAATCGTCGGATTGCGGAAACAGAATTTGGTTCGCAATATGTCGTAGATACAGATTTCCTGAGGAAGCAATGCTTTCGGTAGCATGAACTCACAGTCAGCTCGGAGGTTTTGTCCGCTACGAGCGCAATTGCCCCATTTTTACGACCAACCATGTGCGTAAAGATAAGGGAATCGTCACTGGCTGCCAGCTGAATGCTTCGTCATTGAACCTGTCTCATACAAAGACCTGGCTGGTAGGAAATGCAATATATTGTGATGCAACTTGCCTTGGTACCGTGCCGGACCCCTCAATTTCCTAAGGCGACCAATAGCCAGGCAACGTAATACCTCTGCTATGTTAGCGCTATTGACAGACCACAAGGTCCCATCACAAGCCGCTGTAAAGGGCAGGAGTGAGTATTTCTGGATGATGTTGAATTGCGCTAGTGCTTCTTGAATATTAGTTGCGGTTTGGGCATGCGGCCATGGCGTTCCGGATATAGAGCTCCGATCCGCTCTCTGATCATTGCATCCCAATGAATGAGGCGATTTTGGACTTGTGCCAGTGAGAGGACGATGTGAGACTCATGTACTGCGATAAGACACGTCTGTTGGGCATGCAATCCTTGCATTGACAGGCAAACGAGAGGCGTAGAGACCAGGGCAAAGCACGAATACAACGAAGCACTCATTGGATTTCATCTCGTTTGACATCAGAAAGGAGAAGAGACGAAGGATTGGCAACCAGTGGACGCACATTGTTTGACTCGATGCCCATGACAACCAGCGTGTTTTGATTGGAAGATGAAAAGCCTTAGAAATTGAGGTCATCGATGATCATGACTGCAGCTGTGACTGTGACTGTGCGGTGGAGATTAGCATTAGTCTCCAATCGAGAGGAATTGCTGAACCATCAAACGCTCCCAAGTCTAAGGTATCCTTACGTGTCTTTATGTGTACTATTGCAAAGTTCTTTGTTGCGATTCATGGCAAACAGAGAGAGGACCACTCACGTATGAGAGAATGATAGGATCGTATGCCCTCAAAACACCTACAATCGCCGTATCAATGCAGACCGCGCTTAGAGCTTTGTCCTCCAGAGCCAAAGATGTGGGGGCATGTAGGCAGCAATGCCAGTGTCTCAGAACCAGACAGGCTTCTGCCTATCCCATAGCCTGGCTGCGTATACAATTCGGGGGTTAGCCGAGGTCCGCCAAGCAATTGTACACGCAAGTTGCCAGGATATGGGATATGATGAAAATAATCCTGGAGGCCAATTTGGACGGGGTGACTCAGTCACTGCCATCATAGCTAGTAGTGTTCACCTCTTAAAGAATCTGATGCCTCTCGATACCCAAGGCCGTCAATTGACACATGGTGCGGTCGAGCAAATGCATCATAGCAGGCAGCCTATAGTCAGCTCTCAAGCCCCATGTTTGGCGATTTTTCAATTAGCAAGAATGATCGTTGGCTATTGCACCCCGATGGGCCTAGTATAAAGCAGAGGTTCGAGTCACAATAAGGGTTTGCGTTGCGATCCAATAGTCCTTACTCAGCTCCCAATGTCACCTTTGTCGGCTTTGCGAGGCTGGAAAGTATTCCTGTAGTCTATTTAGACGAACCAAAGACCGGTGTGAGGCTGTAGCGGTCGACGACATTGGCTGGTGAGGTACGTAGGGCACCGCTCTGCTTCAACGTATGAGCAACTCGTTCAAACCGGTATTGCATGCGTTGCCTCTCGTTTCCGGTCTGGACTGTTATATCTGCTTAGGGTGCGCTGAATATGTGGCGATCAAAGAGGGAGTACACTTTGCTTTTACATGAGGCTGCAAAGTTAAAGAAGGCCAACGCCTGCGGGACATAGGAGATCCAATATCCCAGCCGTTTTTTTCGCGGCGCGCATGCAGTAGCCTTGCTTATTGAAGTGATGCGTATCTCCAGCGGTCTGGTCAAGGCCCAACCTCCTCTCCTCGCAGTACGCAGGGCACAGTGATCTGGCAAGGCCAGCAAAGATGTCGAATGTTGGAAGAAGCAAACAGACGACCCTTGGCACATACGGAGGCAACCCGAAGGGCAGAGCAACCAATTGTAGAACAAAAAGGAAATTCGAGGGTCTTCCAGGGCTTGGGGTCGTAGAGAAAATACGAACTGCTACGAGACGCAGGGGGTGCATGGAGTCTTTATAGCTTTGTGCGATGTGGCTGGGGGTTCACTCGAGTGACAAATTGCTCCAATCTCTGTCGTACAACATACTGTTGTAGAATATCGAAGTCCATGATGACTTGTCGGGATGGCCTGAGCCCACACAGATTGCATTCGCAAAGTCCAAGGCGGACCGAGGCAACCAGGCAATTAGGAGCCCGTTATGAGTCCGTCTAAATAGGAATCGCTTGTGTTGCAGGAAATTTAATAACGCCTCGAACATGAAAAGGCGCATCAGCCTTGCGTGCCTTGTTGCCTTGGCGAACCGTTTCGCAAGACACAGAGCCGCAAGAAGCTCCCACTACTTTATCTTGATATGCCTGTGAAGACCGCTGCAGACCACTCGCACCGTCTTGCTTGCGCTGCACCTTACCGGACGTTGGTAAAGGGTTGACGTCAGTTTGGAGTATGAGTGACAGAAGCCGCCAATTGTACACCGCACCTTCTTGCTTCAGCCTTGTCCTTCTCTTACAGCAAGCGATCTGTCTTCACTAACGAGTTCCAGAAAACATTTGAGCCCCTCTCCACACAGGACCGGCAGCACGCCACACTGCCGGCGAAGGAATGCATAGACCCTTTCCTTTAGAACGAGACTTCCTAGAACTCCAGCGAAAGACTGCCAAGGGTTACACATGCCCCGTATGTGGAGAGGTGTTCCAGGCAGAACCAAAATTATGGGACCATGGAGTACGGACTCATCAAGGATACCTCGCGGACCTAGGGTTGATGGAGAAGGCTGAAGAGGCGGCTCGCAGGCGATTTCGCCAGGAGGCATTGGACAATACGTACGTTCACCTCACGGCCAGTCCTTTCCAGAATCCGTGCATAGTCTTCGGGGTTCTTCTCTCGCTTGCCAATCGCTGCACCAGAATCGAGCGAGCCTGCTGACCTTTCGAATTATCAGGCAACACTTAATGACCGGCAAGGCTGGCTCCGCTGCAGAGGATCGCTCACCTCCCTCAAAGCGTTATCTCGATTTGAAAACCCCTACTGGAGAACACACGAGTGTGCCTGCAAAGGCTAGCTTCCACGGAAGGCCTGTATCCGCTCCAGGATACTCGCTAGAACCAGACAAAAGGATCGAGGAGAACATTGGGGACCTCTCCCTTGAGCAAGCCAGATCTAAAGAGCAGGATGCCAGGCCCATACTAGCCAACAACCCCAGAAAGCGAGGGGTGGAGGGTGGATCTCGGTCGCCTGACCCCCCAATTGGCAGCGGCCCTGTGGAACATATGAGTACGAGACCACGGCATGGCAAGACTCTATCTGGAGGTAGGCATCCGGAGTCAGGTCGTCAGTTCGCCCCTCCTGATGCTTCGGACTATAGACGTGAAATTTCGGGTCCGAAACAGCCATTATGGGATCCTAGTTCTGATTCCCCCAATACTGTCAAAAGTGGTCGGAGGGACAAGCAGCATAGCCATGGCAATCCTTTGCGTCGGTTCTACCCCCCCAAAGATATATATTCCACATACCAGGGCCCAGAACCTGCGGAGGACGATGCCGTGCAACCACCTGTAGACTTTGGCCATAGGGGACCTGTGGTGCAGCAAATAGTTGATGGCCGTGGCTCACAAGCGAAACAGCCAATCTCATCGAGCACAGGGGGCGAGAAAATCGGCTGCCAGTCTCCAACTGAAGGCGACTTTCCTGAAGACAACCCCCCTGATGGTCTGGAGGACGAACCTGAAATGCTCCTTCAACCAGAGACTCGGCCCATATCACACGAGCAGCTGGTAGTGGAGGTGAAGGGCATCTATGCTGGACTAGTTTTGGTAGAAGCCAAGTGCATTGACATTGACGAGCGACAGAATGCCGCCGCCCAAGAAAAAGACCCATCCAAGAAAACCGAGCTTAAGAACGACCAATGGCAATCTCTGATTGCTCTTCACAAGCAGGTATGACGCTGATTCATCCTATATATTTAAGTAACGACTAGAGATAAGCGTTGATCCTAATATAAATTTAGCTACTTCACGAACATCATGACTTCTTTCTAGCCTCACAGCATCCCTCGGCTAGCCAGGCATTGAGTAGGCTCGCTGCCAAGTACTCGATGCCCGCGAGGATGTGGCGCCATGGCATTCACGCCTTCCTAGAGGTTTTGCGACATAGGCTTCCCGGTTCCCTTGAGCACATGCTTGCCTTCATCTATATTGCTTACTCCATGATGGCTCTACTTTATGAGACCGTACCTGCCTTTGAAGACACCTGGATTGAGTGCTTGGGTAAATTTTCTACTCCATTCAATGTTTTCTTTGCTCATGTATGCCACCTTTAGGCGACCTTGGCAGATACCGTATGGCGATCGAGGACGATGAACCGAGGGACCGTGAAGTCTGGAGCAATGTTGCCAAATTCTGGTACAACAAAGCTTCAGACAAAAGCCCCAACACAGGACGCTTGTACCATCACATGGCGATCCTTGCACGGCCTTATACCCTGGAGCAGCACTCCTTGTATGCGAGGTCTCTGACCTGTGTGAATCCTTTTGAGTCGGCCAAAGGTAGTATAATGACCTTGTTCAATCCTGTCTTACAAAGTAAAGACGCGACTCAGCGTCGGCCGTCTTCGTTCGAAACAGTATTCATCCGGGCACATGCAATCTTCTTCGCAAGCAAGCCTATGGACTCCTCTGAGCTGTTCCACACTACCGTTGACGAGCTGGAGAAGGACGACCTCTTTGACAAGTTCATCACTAGAGCTGGTGCTAGGTTCAAGGAAATCGGTGCCTATGCTGCCATATCGAACATTGCGGCGCTCTTCGAATATGGATTTGCAAAGGATGGTGTGTCTGGGTCGAGACTACGTCTAGTATTTGAAGAGGCTCTGTTGATCAAAGAAGGGGGAGAAAAGTTTGCAGCTGCCAACCCGAGTGATTCGGTGGGTTTGCCTCTGTCTTCCGGGCCTCCAAATACTGGGCCTCACAACTCTATGACATCTGGCACGAATGACTCTGTAGTCTCCATCGCGCAGCCGTCGAGGCTTACTTCAATTACTCTAGACATATGTTTGAAGCGGCCTAAAGACAACAATGTGTATCCATTGGTACACGTGTACCTAGGCTTTCTTGGGAGCCTCATCGTTGTCCTGCAGACCTGCAAATACTTCGAGCACGACACCGTCTTGAAAACAATAGAGAGAAATATCCCATGGGTTAGCCTCTGTTTATTTCTCAACACCCTGGCCCTGGATCCTCAAGTCATGACTTCAAGAGTCTGGCATGACGAGTTCCCAAGGCCTGTCAAGGAAAAGGGCCGTCCATTGCCCGAAGATTTCATAATGAGAGGCCAGCTGTACACACAATGGTACTTTGACGCGAACTGGTTCACAGCTTGCATGGCTGATGACGACGAACGCTCCCATGACCTCCCATCAATGGCTCAGCCCCGGAAGGAGAGGATACTCTGGCTGGGACTTCGTATAGCTTCTGTTTGTCTGACTACGACAATGCCGTGGTTTTCGCTGATTTGTTTCTCAGGCTAAACGATGGATACGCTTTGACACGAAGAATGAACGCTTCTTGACTACAGAGTACGTGGACGAGTTCTTGGCAGCCAATGCTGAGGCTCAAACAGTGTCACATGACCATGATACAGTCATGTCTGAAGCTGACACCGCTGATTATACGCCTCGAACCATGAGTATTGCCGCGACGGAATCACTTAATACGTCGAGGGCATCGACTCGTGCGTCTACGCCAACGGAGGTCTTCGAATCCGATCCAGTCGCACTGCCCATGACCCCTCGAGCCGGAGACCCGGTAGCTGCATCAGATGACGTCCCAATGATGGACATTTCCCCGGGGAAGGAGATCCGAGCAATTCCCCTCGAGGAGTCCAAGACACTCAATGACAGATCATCGTTCCCTTTCGAGGGGCTTGAAGTGCCCCCATACGTAGATGGCTCTGATGGCCATCATGTGACGAACCCTTCCAGAGAAAAAGAATTGGACAGCCAAGATGTTTCAAGATAAGACGAGTCTACAAATTCCAGGGGTCCCCGGCCTTGCTTGATGATGCTCTTGTACTCTCAGCTTGGTGAGGTCTATTCTCTCCAGCCTAGCCTGGTACGCTCTACTAACAATATGAGCTACTTTCAGAAGCGAATGCTTCAGGTCAACTAATATCGATGACGGATACAAAATTGGCTCTTGCTTGTTCTCCACAAGGCTACCGTGTCTCGCGGTGTGCAATTCCAAATAGGATAGAGACTTCAGCCGCTCAATAATTTGCCTGCAAGCCAATACAGCCTTCTTCTGCCTGGTTACGAGGATTGCCCAACCTGATTACGCCCAATGATTCTCGTAGCTTGCTCCGCTGTATTGCATCTCAACTCTGTCAGCTTCACCCGGGGAATCCCCATATTATTCGCCTTCAACAGACGCTTTATACTTGAACAGTGGTTTGATTTGGCTCCTTACATACTGGATATACCCGCCGGCAAAATCTACTATTAGGACGATTCGGACCCGGGATATGAGACAAGCGGTCATCCCATCCTCTTTCAGTACACACTTCTCTGAATACGAAGTTGAGAAACACGCAAGGATCCTTCCACAAGGTTCGCAACACTGCGGAATTGCTTAGGACATCACACCGAGAGTGGTCAGGGCCGAGATGATGGTGTAATGCCAATGGGTAATGTCTTGGGGCTTTGGGTTGTATATTACATGGAGGAATCACAACGAAACAATGTAGCTTACGGCATCCGGGCGGTCAACCATCAAGTTGTATGGCACGTGCTTGGCGTGCTGCAGTGAGCATAGCACTGGAGGCCAGCCTGGTGACCTTGGGTTCTTCCGAGCTTACGATAAGATAGATCCTCCAGTGGGCTAGCATTTCTACAAACTGACCGCCAACCAGGCTGACCAAATGACATTCGATGCCTGCTATACAGAAAGTCCCCGGGATGATCATCGCCGAAGCAGGTGACCGGTCCTTCGCGGGAGCTTGCTGATGCCTGCATCCCTCTTCGATGCCTGAGCAAGCGAAGAGGCTGTACGTGTGCGGGGTTACATCAGGACGATTTCTCCATCTGTAGCCTCGCGACGACCAGTTGAGAGCGCAATCATCGACCCTCCAATCCCAGACCCAGTCCTGGCTGCAACTAATTATCACGCAATATGACCGACTGAAGATGCGCTCCATGCGCCAATCACCTTACGGCAGTGGCTTGATCATGGATTGGTCTGGAACGTGCTCATTTGATGCCTTGTTGCCTCGATCTCGGCTCGCACATAGCATCGAGGACGACCAGGCTGAATTCCAAAGACTCGTGCCACCACATAATCGCGATGACCGTCTCAATCGATGACCTTCATGATCGCTTCGGCCGCCGAACCGCTCTGTCGGAGACTGCGGGGTTGTGATGGAAATGACAAGGCTGCGAGCGACAAGGCTGAAATGAAAACCCAACGTCGAGGACTGGCTGAGCGCTGCACCGCAATTGTGACTACCTTGCTGCGATTCAAGCTGGCAAATAAATGTCTGGGCCTTCCTTCTTTCAAGTCAGCTGTCAGCCATGCAAAGCGCACCCTTCCACCGCTACTCGACATCCTTCATCCTCCAATGAGAGACGTTGAAAATTCAAGAAGCCTTGATAACGGCTCGGAAATGTCCGAGCTGTCGCCTTCGTCAGCACAGCCTTCGGAGTTTCGGTAGAAACAATCTAAGTCCGAGAGAGCGAAGGATCGCATGACGCGTCTAGGATTGGCGGTGGCTCAAGAGCAGGCGCGGCTGGCGGGACCTCGGGGATCGTGCTGTTGTATACACGTCGCTGCCCGAGTTCCTTCATTACAAAGCCTTGTACCTGTCGCTGTACTATATGAGCTGTTGAATTCAGCAAAGACGATGTATATTATAGAAATCATGTAGATACCTCGATCGATCATCTGGGAAGTATGACTGATAGCACACAGGCTGGGATTCATGATCTCAAGCCATTAGGATATGGCTTTCATGGCCACTTTCTGCTAACATACTAGTTGGCAGGAACCACTGGAATTCCATTAGGGCGAATATCTCACATCCTGATTCATTCCCAGGAGGCTGGGAGATTTCTACCCCCTTTCCTCCCCCCCCTTCCCTTTCCCTTCCCCTTCCCCTTTTTCCCTTTCCCCTTCCCCTTCCCCTTTCCTCCCCTTCCCCTTCCCCTTCCCCTTCGCCTTCTCCTCTCCCTCGTCCTTTTGCCAGACTACCTCCTCAAGAGCTATTTTTGTGCTATCCGGGGGGAATTGTATACTCATAATAGCAGGGAAATCAATTCAACACAGTAATTATATCGACGCTTGTAGCTAGGCTGCTGTTTCCGAAGGAGGACTGCGGGTGTTTGAGCGTTATGGCTTTTGAGTTTTGAGCGAGGATTGGGGGGAGGGAGTAGGAGGATGAGGATGAGGGAGACTGAGGGAGATGGAGGAGTTGGAGGTGGAGTTGGAGTTGGAGGATTTGGAGGTTGAGTAGGAAGTCGGGGATGAGGGTTAGTGATAGGGAATGCTAGGGAAGGGGGAGTTGGCGTGCGAGCGTACAGGGAGAGGAAGTGGAAAGGAAGAGTGAGAGTGATATTATTGCTATGCACGATGGCGGAGCTTTGGTGTATTATGATTGCTGCTTTGATGTCGTTGTATAGAGTGGGAGTAGTAAAGATGAGGTTGTTGGGTATAGTGAACTATTCTTGTGAATTTTTGAAGTGGCTGTTGGAGAGTGAGGATTGGTAGAGCATTCGCTGTTGGGGATTGGGAATCGAGATACTGAGCCTTACTTATTTTATATATCCCATATCCTGGCAGGGCACTCGTTTCAGGGGTTTCTGCCAACGAGCGCTCAAGTTGCCAGGACAGGACATGGGCTATCTGGAAGGGCTCTTGCGAGCGGGTTGTGAAGTGGCTGGATGAGATGTTGTGGCTGTGAAAGAGAGGTCATGATTTCATAGAAGTGGTTGATGGTGATGAGGTTACACTAAGGTACTCACTCCGTGGTCCTGTGCCGCCGAGCAGATGATATGGAAGGGTTCTTATTGGTTAGGGGTGGTACTTGCCATGCCGGATCTGGCGGAGGTGAAACAATAGCTTGGGTACGCTCCTCCAATCGGGGAAGAGGTACATCAGGGTTGATCTTAGTCAGGTACAATACCGGCTAGTTTCGGTCTCCGGTGAAGGCAGCCTCGCTCTTGAGTGGTTGGATATGCTACTTGATTGATGCAGGTTCGATTTTGAATGGTGTTGTTACGATTGGTTCGAATTTGCTTTAGGTATCTTTTTTACAAAAGGTTAGTTTAGCAAGACGATAATTGTGGTTGTCTTAGGGATCAATATCAGTGATGCTCAAATGCCCCTGAATAAACAGCTCAGGCTATGTCTTCGCCGTCCTCTTGAGTCTATCTCTGAATTCATTCCTCCCGAATGAGGGTTTTCTTGTGTTGGAAATATATTGCAACCTCCAGGTAAGATTTAAATTGGTGTTGAAGTCACCGAAAAGAAATAGAAAAGCGTTATAGACCGATACCGACTAGCATCTGCGCTAGCAATGATGAGAGGAGAAACTTATGTGTTTTCCCTTTCTCGAAATGGTTGATCGGCCGAGCATCTTGTGCGCTTCCTTTCCTGCTTTCGACTGCGGGGTGCTTCAAGTTAGCACCTCGGACCCCATACGGATACATATGTCGTTTCTTCGATACGAAATTCGCCGAAACCTATTGATAATTTGGCCGATTACATTTCGAAATCCAATGAGATTCGAATCACGGAGATGCCAGATCAATGTAGACCTTCTGAACTCGGTACCATGTACCAGGATTTCTTGCCAATTAGGGAAAGGCAAATGCAGAGAAACATACAACTCTTTCCACCGCGAGCTTGACTTCAGACCTTCCAATGCCAGTGCACACACCCAACCACAACACGATCGGTTGCGGCCAAAACAACCTTGCCCTTATGGCTGGTGGGACGAAAACGCTTCGTGAAGGGTTTGCGATCATAGCTGACTGATTGAGGAAACGGACGATAGGATCCTGCGATGCAAAAAGTAATCAAGGTTGCTACAAGGTATGACGCTGTATTCAATCAGCGGTTGTTGGAGGGTTGACTGGGTGGAGCGCGGAATTGTAGAAAACGCAAGATTCGTTGGAGAAGGTGGGATGGGCATGTGTAGGCTAGGCAAGGATAGCAAAGTAAAAAGGTGTACAGCCTTCGATGCATATTCACTTGCATCACGTTGCTTTCGTGTTTCAAGCAACCTGAGCTCCAAGATTGCCGGTGTAGAATCCTGCGTTCGATGTATGAAGGAACGTACTGTTTTTGGACTAACCAGCTGTCGATAGAGAATGTGCTTAGTGGATGGCAAGTTTCTTTGCTTCTATGCACGCAGCGCCAGTGCTCTCATCAACGATAAGCATGACCTACCGTACATTTGTTCACCTTAGAAATGTTAGTCACTTTAAGTGTTTGATACTAGGCAATTAGGCGCTCGTGATGCTGGATTCCCACAGTCCCCCTACGTACTAATTTTACCCTAGCTATACTACGGGGCGGGGTAACGTCATACCTTTATACTTATAGACGTATTATAAAGCTATATATATCGCTATTAGTCTACCTCCCTATTACTTATTATTACTACGTAATTACGGGGTATATAATTAGCTAAGTAAATACTATTTAAATATTATATTAACACGTAACTAGCTATTTACTTATAATAATAAATTAATTAATTTATTCATTAATTAATTTATATTCTTCTCCCTTAATTATATTATCTTTATTTATTTCTTATTTTTTATAACCTTTTAATTAATTATATAAATTATCTTTACCTTTACCTTTTATTTTATATCTATTTTATTCTTTTATTATTATAATATTAACTTCTTTATCTTCTTTAACTTTACCCCCTTCTTAAATCTTATTAATTATATTATAAGGACTAGATCTAGCTAGGAAGGATACTTAATAAGCTATTATTATTAATTATATTAATTTAATTATATTTAAGGAGGTTATAATAGGGGAGATATTAATAAGAGGAGGAAGTCTTAAAAGTTATTAATATAAGAATTATTATTAAGAGATATTATTAATATTAATAAGCTAGTAGACTTAATAAAATCTTATATAAATAATTCATTATAATTATTAAGAGGTTATATACTTAAATATTAAATATTATTATTATTATTATTAGGGACTTATATCTTAAAATTAATAAAATTAGGTTTAATATTAAATATATTAAGATATAAATTAAAGGTATTAAGGGGATCTCTATTATTAATATTAAAGTTTTATTATAAGAATTTAAAGATACCTTCCTTCTCTTTACTTATATAAATAAGCTTCTCCTCTTACTTAATATTTATTATCTCTTTATATAATTTTATTATTTCTTCTTCTTATACCTTTATTAATTAATAATAATATATATTATATTCTTTTATATTAATTACTTCCTATCTTATATATATATATTATTAATAACTCTTATTCTTTTAAAATATAAGGTTACTCTTATCTTTCTTTATTATAATAAATATTATAAGTAAGATATTTCCTAGATTATAATACTTATAATTAAATTATTTATTAAATATTTTAAAATTCTTTTTAAGCTTATAAGTATACTCCTTAATATAATATATATTAGGAATCTTCTTATAAGATTTATAAGCTTTAAAGTAAGAAGCCTTAATAATATTTATTCTTTACCTTATAAAGTAAGGTATTAATAACGCTAGTAAGATTTAAGCTAAATATTATATATCCTTATTATTATTATTACTTATTACTTATTAAGTCCTTATTATCCTTATTACTAATTATAATATAATAATATTAGGTTTAAAGCTTATTTTTTAAATTATAATAATTTTAGGGGCTTTAAAAAGCTATCTTAAGTAAATAAGGAATAAAGATATCTCCTCTCTACTTTATATATAATAATATAGTTAATATTTATAAAGTAAAGTATATTAATATAAGAGATTATAATCCTTCTTATATTAATTTCCTTAAGGTATTTAAGAAGTCTTATCTTAAACCTCTTATAACTATTTTTTAATTATAATAAACTTAATAAATATTAACTTTATAGCCTTATAAATTATATTAATAAAAAGGTTAATAAAGAATAACCTACTAATATTAATAATATAAGGTATACTAGATTTCTAATATTTTAACTTATAATAAAATATTTAAATTATTAATATTACTTTTATTATAATTTTTTTAATATTAATCCTAATTAGAGTATAATAATAAATAGCTCCCTTAATAACTAGATATATATACTCCCCTTATTATATATTAAAGTAACTAAGATTTAATTATAATTAAGTATATACTATTATAAATTAAGGCTCTTATTACTAATAATAATTAACTAGATAAGTCTAATCCTTTTAAAGTAAATTATTAAATAAAATACCTTAATTATACTTAAGTAACTTAATTATAAATAATTTAATATATTTTTATATTATATTAATAAGAATTAGCTTCTTATTAATAAAATATCCTTTATAAGTAAGTCTCTTCTTAATAGCTTTAATAGTATACTAGTTATATAATTAAAGAAAATACTTAAATCTAATATTATTAACTTATAAATTACTTACTTCTAAGGTAAGCTTATAAGTAACTTATATATTATATCTTATATACGCGCTAATATAGTCTTTTAATAAGGTAAGAAGGTTTATTTTCTTTTTAATTATTACTACTATTAATTTAATAGCGAAATTACTAAGTATAATACTAGGATTATAGTAATTATTATAGAAAAATAACTCCTTTATATACGCGTTTATAAATAAAAAGGCTTCTATAAACTCTAACTTAATAAGGTAGTAAGTAATTAATATTAACTTAAGCGTATTTATTATATATATTAAAATTAATAGAGGTAGACTATTTCTATTTTTATTAAATATAGCGTTTATAATAATAATAAAATAATTAATAAATTATCTTATAATAGTAATTTATATAGGACTTATAAAGAAGAAAAACTCTACTTATTATAATTTATAAATATTTCCTTTTATAATATATTTCTCTTTAATATATATAAAAAACCCTTAGTTTTCTAGTATTTAAAATATATAATAGAGCTCCTCTTATATATCTTATTTATAACCTTTAATAGTAAGGTTATAATACTTTCTTTATAAAAAATTAAGACCTTTTAATCTTATTATCCTTCTAACCTTATTAAAAGGTAAGTTTACTACTCTAAGATCTTAAGTTATATACTTTATAATATTATAATCTAGGTTATATATATAATACTTAAGAAGGATAAAAGGATTATTTAATAAAGTATAATTATAATAACTATTTATTATTATAATCCTCTACTCTTTATTTATTTTATAATACTAAAGTTTAATTTTATATAAGTAATTATCTTAATTTATATAAGTATTAAGCCTCTTATAAGCCTTTAAATTCTTATATATATTATAAGTCTTTCTATTATATTATATATATTTAAATATATATTATTAGTATACTTTATACTTATTATAAGTTATAATAATAGTAAAGCCTTAAGTATAAGCTTAATTTTAAATCTTAATATATATATCCTCCTTATTATTAAGGACCTTAAAATCTATTCAAATATACTTATAAGTAGTTAGAAAAGTAGTAAAAGTATATACCTTCTTATTAATAATCATATTAATATATATTTATATTATAGTTATATTTACTTAATAAATAATAGTTAAGGAGATAATAGAATAGGATAATAATTATAAAAGTATTACTTTAGTTAAGTAATAACTAACCTAAATTAATATTAAATCCTAATAAGAAAGATATACTATTCTTAAAAGATATTATAAATAATTATTTAAAATTATTTTAAGTTATTAAGTTTATATAAAATTATTTAAATATATATTAATAGCCTGGTAATAATTATAAAAATTTTAGTCCTTAATTCTTAATAATTATTATAATTATTAATTTATAACTTAATAAGAATAAATAAATAGATTATCTTATCCTCTAAGTATATTTACTCTTAAAAGATATATAATAATATTATTATATAACCTTATTATTATAAGTACCTTATAATATATTACCTTAACTCTTAATATTTCTTTATAAACCTTATTAAGATTTAAGGTTAATAAGTTAAATATTAATATTAAACTTCTAACTCTATTATATAATAATTATATAATAATATAATATAATATTAATTATAGGAGTAATAAATTAGGAGCGTCCGTAAATAGAAATAGGGCCTCGCCGGCCCCTAGACATCCTCTAGGCGCCCTGGAAACCTATATACCCCAGGGCCCGCCTAGGGCGCCATGCGCCCTAATTAGGCCCCCGGGGCCACGTGAGGTAGGCCTAGGGAGGGCCTAGGGCCCGCCTAGGGTAGGCCCAAGGGCGGGCCTTAGGGGCGGCCTAAGGGCGGCCTAAGGGCGGCCTAAGGGCGGCCCCGGGGTAGGCCCCGGGGTAGGCCCAGGGGCAGGCCTAGGGAGCGCTCCAAGCGTAGTACGCCCTAAGCTCTAGGGGCGGCCCCCAGGGAGCTACGTCATTCGCCACCCCGCCAAAAATCTTGATTTTCGCGACGCTAGGGAGGTTTTCCCCCTGAAACTTAGCGCCAAGTCCCCTAAGTCCTAGGGGCGGGTCGCCCCGAGTCCCGCCCGGATATCTTGATGTTCATGATCAACGGCGACCTTCGGGAGGTCGCCCCCGGAGCGACCCCCAACGCCAGGGACTTTTGATGCCCGGAATCAGTCGATTCAGTCCAAAGTGTCGGGCGCATGATGTAGGCGGATCCCGGACTATAGGGCTGTCGTCGGGGGTATAATGGTAGCGACTATGTACCATGCGGCATGCGCCCAAGGCCCTTAGGTATGGCGGGAGCGGGTACTACGGGGGCTAGTGCATAGGGCTATACATGGCGCTGACGCATGGGGCTGGAGCCTGTACGGGCCCTAGGCCTAGTACCCGCTAGTACCCGCTTGATAAGGGCCCGCCTGGGCTCCTAGGGCGTCCGGAGTCGCTTGGTTATCGGCCCCGGGGGCCCAAGCGCGGGTGTTCTGGCCCGACCGCCCCTAGGAGCCCCGGGAGCCCCGCGTTGACCCTGGGAGCTGACTGGGCGGGGTTTCCATTTGCGGACGAGTAGTATATATATATATATTATTAACCTTATAATAAGAGTAATCTAATATAGTATGTAAGAGTTATTTAAGAAGACGTATATTATAATATATAATTACCCGCCCCGTAATTATAACTAGTAAGGGACTGTAGGAAGGGGACTATCCGTATCTAAGTTAGGCGAAACACCCGGCAGATATATATTGATTGATGGGGTCAAAGATTTGGAAAGGTACAGCGGAGGATCGCGATGAATGTAAAAACACTGCCGTTACACTTCGCAATATAGGGCAAATGCAAGTTTGAATCCTGCTTGAGGGGAGAAATTGAGCGAAACATAAGGATTCATGTCCCAGGTACAAGCCCCTACGCTGACACGGGTCGTGAAGCTTGTAGCTAGTATTTATAGAGACAATCAATGCTTTGTTAGGAAATATAAGATAAAGCGTACTAATCGGCGCTATCCTAGTCGCTAAAGCTCCTAGGGGTTCCTAGCCTAACGTCGGCTACACCTAAATATTAGTTTTTTTATTATTTACTACTAACCTATTTCTAACTACTCCCTATTAATTATATTATATCTGCAGCCTATAAGGATAAAGAGGTATATATAGTAGAAGCTTATAGTATATTTTATTATAGCGAATTTACTACTAGCGCCGCTATATCTAAATATTATACTATTAGGGAAAGACGTATATAGAGATATATTATAAGGAAGGATTTAAGAAGTAGCTATCTACGTAATTATATATAACTTATACTAGATAAAGAGTAGTTAATATATAATTATATATAATACCTTAATAATATTATATACTTAATTCGCGTCTAATATATTTATAATACTATTAAATTTATCCTAGGAAATAAGCCTAATTACTATTAAAACCTTAATAAATCCTAGCTTATATACTTCTTAAAAAGATATTGTAAGGGTAATACGTAATAACGTAACTACTAAGTAGCTTGAATAATATATATACTAAACTCTTTATTTAGTAAGTACTAAGACTAATTACTAGCCTCCCTTTCTCTGAGGATTCCTTATTTATATACTAGGGAAAGGGGTAGCGCTATACTATTATAGCGCTATAACATGGCTTAGGCGCTATATTACTAGCTAGTCCTTATAATTATCCCCCCTTCTAGGCTCTTAGATCCTAAGAGCGCTTTAAAGGCCGTTTAGATTATTTATAAAGTAAGTATAGTAGACGGACCTCCTACGGTACCTTAATATAATATCTATATTACCCTATAATATATTCCCTAAATTATAGTAAAGTTTTATAATAAATAAGGTTTAGCTATTATCCTTATTAATAGGGAACTTATATAATTATCATATAAGGTTCGCTAATACTACGTTAGTAGTAGTTTATAAAATTACTATTATTATACTTAGAGGTATTATTATTAATAATAAGTCTAATATTTAGAGGCTAGTGTTTTATAATAAATAGTAAGCTTACGTTTAAGCCCTGTAAGTAAGATTTACTTATTATTTTAATATAATTATATATTAAGTTATATTATTCCTATTAAGCTACTATAAGGAGGTTAATATATTAGTATAAATAGTAAGTAGAAGGTATTAAGCCTCTATTAAGTATATAAGGAGGTATTATAATAATTATTTATAATTTCTTTCTTATAGAAACTAATAATATTAAGTTTAGTAATATTAAGTTTAGTAATATTAAGTTTAATAATATTAAGATTAGTAATATTAAGATTAATAATATTACCTCCCCTACTACTCTTACTATACCTTATAGCCTTAGTTATACCGGCGTATATATTACCTAACAATGATTTCTATTATAAACCTAATAAATTTAGGCTAGCGCCTCTTTAACTCCTTCTCCTCTCCTTATTTACTCTAACCCTGTTATAGCTCTATCCCGTCGCTACTATCTTTACTACACCTAGTAGTAGTAGAAGAATCTATAAGTCTTCTTCTCTATTATTAGTATTAGCTAAGTTATATAGTAGTCTTGTTTATATTCTTACCTTTATAGGATCTACCCGTTACTCCCGTTATATAGGATTAAATATAACTTATAATTTTATTATTATTACTTCTCTTTATCATCCCCTCTCCTACCTTCTTATTACCTTCAACGCTATTATTAATACTAGTAGGGATATTACTAAGCTCGCTATCCTCTAATATATTTTTACTAGTACCCTTACCCGCGTTTAGTTTCTTACTTATATTAGTAGTACTACTACTAGCGCTACTACCTTAGCCCCTACCCTTACCCTTAATACTATTATTTTAGAGAGGATTACGCGGGCCCTTAAGGATATTCTTAATATTAGATATTATAAGGTATATCTCTTATCTTCCTTACCCCTTTAAAGCTATACTAATATTATATAGAATCGCTTAAAGGCTATTATAGCTAATAATAAAAAGGATAAAGAGGATAATATTATAGCTAGCCCCTCTACTAGTAGGGAGTAGATAATATAATAGGTAGCTATCCCCCTTATAATTATAGCCGCCGCTATTATAAATAGTAATAAAATATTTCTCCTAATTATAACTTCTATTAATTTTACTTAAAAGCCTCTAATATATTAGGCGTATACTTTAAGTCCCGCTTATATAGCTATTAATTATAGTTATTTAACTAACCTTTTTACTTTATTAAGTATCTTAGTTTATTATAAGAGATCTTATAATCTAATATAACTTCTACCTTATAATCTTCCTTACTACTTATAAGCTCCGCTTATAAGATATTTATAATATTACTACTATTACCTATAAAAGGCTCTAATAGTAAGATATAGAAAATAGGGTATATTTAGAATATTTTAGGAAGGTCTAGTTTATAGGCTTATTTACTTATATATTTAATTACTTTAAATAGTCTTAGATACCTCTGTAATAGCTTCTTAGTTAGTTAGGCTAAATTAATATTCTTTATATTTAGTAGGATAGATTCTTTAAGGTTAAATAATATTAGCTTCTTATATTTATTTATATACTTTACTTATATCTCTTAGGTTTTATTTAAGTACCGCTTTAGTATCTTCCTACTTTCTTAAAGGTTTTCTACCCTTTATTTTACTAATAGGATATCTCTAGTATATAGCTTTATTAGTTAAATATTTAACGTAGGTAAGTACCCGTAGAGTACTTTATATAATAGTAGGCTAGTACTTATATACTTTATATAATTATATATAAACTCTATTAGGTATAATAGCTTTACCTAATTATCTTACTTCTAGCTTAAGTAGTAGTATAGGTATTACTTTAGCGTATTATTCTATCTTTCTATCTATTTATTAATTTAGGGATAGAATATAGTACTTAGCTTTTATTATACCTTTATATAGTAATATATTACTACCTAGAAGGTACTTATAAATATTATTCCTCTTTGCTTAGAATATCCTCTAGCTAGTTACAGGCTAAGAAGATATTATAATATAGTAAATTAGCTATCCTAATAGTATTTATTATTTTAGTTATAGGTAAGTATTTAGCTACCTTAATATAGCGGTTTACTACTATTAGGACTATATTATAAACGCTACCTCTTAGCTTACTTAGTAGGAGGTCTATAATAAAGTCTACTATAATTTCTTAAAATAGCTTTATTAGAATTAGTCAAGGTAATAAGGTCTTATAAATAATATATTTATATAGTTTTATTAGCTAATAAGTTAAGTATCTTTAAATATAGTTATAAATATCTTAACTTATTAACTTTTAATAGAACTTCTATTTTATTAGCTCCCGCGTACGTTTTTATAAATAGTAGCTAGTATATAGGTTATTATAGTAAAGTCTTATAATCTCTTACCTAATAACCTTATTATTAGGTACGTAGATAGCCCTATTCTTATAGAGAGTCCCTATATTATTTACTACCTACGTAGCGTTTATAGGCCTTTACTAAGTCTCTAACTTTAATATAGCCTTTCTATTAGATAACTCTTTATCTCCCTCTTAAAGGTATTATATAATTTCTAATATTAAGGTAGTCTACTTATTATAAGCGCTATCCGCTACTAATACTATTATAATAAGCCTCCTTAATATAGTCTATTTATAATTAAACTGGCTAGTAGTAGGATTAAGACTATCGCCTACGCTATATTATATTATTAAGAGTATATTACTCTCCCCCTTATTTAGGATATAAGATTCCTTAAACCTTATAGTTAACCTTTTATATCTCTTTTAGGTATAGGTCTTATTATCTTATAATTTATAAACGCTATATACCTAGAAGTTATTTAAAGGAATATATCTTATATCCTTTAGCTTATTCTTTAATATTAGTAAGTAAGTATTATCTTCCTCTATTATTAGTTTATAGTTTAGCCGCTAAGATAATATATTAACTAGGTTCTTAGTACCTATATAATAATAGATTTTAAAGTTATAACTAGTAAGCTTTATTACCTAATATACCTATCTCCTTATTAATAATAATATAGTATAAAAGTACCTTAGATTATTATAATTTATAATAATTATTACCTAATATAAGCTTCCTTTTAAGAAGTACCTTTATATTATAAATACTTCTACTATTATAAGTAGTTCTTAATTATACGTCTTATATCTAGTCTCTATAAACGTTAATTTATAAGAGTAGAAGGTAATAGGATACTATTCTACCTCTAATTTATTTACCCTAAAGAAGACTTTCTAGGATAAAATAATTATAATAGTTAAGATTAAGGTATTTATCTTTAAATAGATCTCCTTTATAGGATTAAAATAAATTAGGAGTAACGCCTCTTAAAAGAGCTACTTAAGCTACTTAAACGCTATATAAGTAATATTACTTAATATTAGCTTTTCCCCCTTAATATCTAGGTACTCCTTCTTTAGGTAATCTATAAGAGTAGCTATTATAGAAGAGTAATATTTAATAAATTATTTATAGAAATTAGTAAATCCTAAGAAGATTTAAATATCCTTTATACTTCTAGGTTTAGGCTAGTCCGCTATTATCTTAATATAATATAGGTTTATATATACACCTACGCTACTTATAATAAAGCTAAGAAATTTTACCTTAGAAATTATAAATTTATACTTCTTAAGATTAATATAAAGCTTAAATTCTTAGAGTTATTAAAATACTACCTTTACTACTTTAATATAAGAGTCCCTATCCTAGGAATAGATAAGGATATTATTAAGATAGATTATATATATTATATTAAAAAGGCCTACTAGCGCCTTATTAATATATACTTAAAATAAGACGGGAGTATTAGTAAGTTTAAAAGGTATAATTAAGTACTTAAAGTAGTTATACCTTATATAGAATACTATCTTTTATTTATTACCCTTCTAGATCTATAATTAATAGTAGGCATCTTTAAGATCTAACTTAGTTAGGTATTTTATACTAATTGGTCTTATTAATATCTTATTAATTAATAGTAGTAGGTATTAATTCTTAATTATAATCTTATTAAGCGCTTTATAGTTAATATATAATTATAACATCTTATCCTTCTTAGGGATAAATAATATTAATGTACCTATTAAGCTTATAAAATAATAGATCTAGCCTTTTTTTAAGGCTTATTTAAGGTACTTCCTTAGTACGCGGAGCTCCCTCTTTAATAGGTTATATAAAGGCTTAAAGGGAGGTTCTTTATCCTCTTTAATATTAATAGCATAATCATAGCGTATATAATCTAGTAACATACTAGTATTCTTAGTTAAGAAGATATCTTAGAAAGTATTAAACTCTTTTAATAATTCTAAGTAAGTCTCTAAGTCCTTAAACTCTCTATTAGGGTCTACTCCTAAGTATATAATAATATATATAACGCTCCCTAGGTACTTTATAAGGTCTTCCTTAATATTAATATTTTCAGCTATATCTCCTAACTTTATAGAGAATTACTAATTCTTAGTAAGCTAATCTACCTACGGGTTTTACTCCTCTAGCTATAGATAGCCTAAGTAGAAGTTATAGTTAAGGTTTATAATAGTATAGAAGGCGCCTTAATAATACTATATAACCCCTTCTAAGTCTACTAACCTAATTTCGCTAATATAGGTACCTATTAAAAGTATTAGGTTATTAATCCTATTATATAATATAATACTAGAGTTAGGATCTATCTCCTATTCTTACTCTTTTACTAGGCGTATATTAACGTAATTAGTATTAGTACTTAAGTTAATTAGCGTAGTATATTCTTTCTAGGAGTACTAGAACTCCGCTTATATAATAATTATAAGCCTTTTTATCCACTTCTTTTTATATATTATTACAGCGGATATAATAGTAATACCTAGGGGTTTTTTAAATTTATTACCTTTCCTATAGGCTTATTAGTCACGGCGCTTATTATAATTATAGTACTATTAAGGTAGTTTCTAATAATATAGCCTTTTTTATAATAGTAGTAGTATTTTATATTAGGATTAGTTAGCTTCCTAGAATCTAACTTACCTTATTATCATAGTATTATAAATTTATAGCTACCTTAGCCTTCTTACTTAATATAAGGGTTACCTTCCCTACCTCTTTTATAAAAACTCCCTCTTCCCTAAAATAGTAGTAAGTTTAGCTGATAATAACCTCTCCTAATTATAGTAACTTTAGACTTATTACGTATAGGATATACTACCTACAGCTCTATTTAGGTTACTAATATAATAAGAGTATCTCTTATTTTAGGAATATTTAGCTACATAATAATAGGGTTATATAAGTCCTAATATAACTTATTTAGTAGGTTATTATAAAGTATATAGTTTATAAGTAGATTAAGCTACTACTTTATAGCTAATAAATAGTTTATAAAGTTTATAACCTTTTAATTAGTCCTCTACTTTACTTCTATATATTACTTATTAATTAATAAATATTAGTTCTCTAGATCTTTTATTTAATTTAATAAGAATTTATTAAAATACTCCTATATCTATTCCTCTTTAAGTATATTTTTAGTATATTTATACTATATAGACTTAGGGTCCGCCGCTAGGAAGTATAAGGCGTATTAAATTTTTAACTAATTATCTAAGAAATACGCTAAACTAGCCTTTATAAAGTTAATAGCGTTATTAAACTACTCTTAATATTCACGTATAGTCTTCTTATAATAAATGTAAAGGTCTTATAACCTAAGTATATATTTATATTATACTCTCTTTAGTTCCGGGTTATTAGCTAAAGAGAGTTAATAATAGTATATTAAAGAGCCTTTATTACCGCCTTATACTTTATTCTCTAAGTCTATTATTTATTATTATAACTATTCTATTTATTACTTCTTTATAACTTATATTTCTAGCTCTTTAATTCTATCCTCTAAGGCCGCGTAGGTCTCTAGCTCTATTAATATAGCTAGGATAGAGCCTAAATACTTTATTAAGGTATATTATATAACTTCTTTATTAATTAGCTTATTTATTAATTCTTTAGATATATTTAGCCTTAGAGTTTATTCCCTTATACTTATATAAGTTATAGGCGGTCCTCTACTATATCCTTTATAATTTAGTTATAATACTTTATTAATTATAATTACTAGTAGCTAGGCTACTACCCCTAATAGGATTTAGAGTAGTTAGAATATAAGGGTAATATATAATAATATAATTACTAAGTAACTTAGATAATATATATACTAAACTCTCTATTTAATAAGTACTAAGACTAATTACTAGCCTCCCTTTCTCTAGGGATTCCTTATCTATATATTAGGGAAAGGGGTAGCGCCGTACTATTATAGCGCTATAACGTAGCTTAGGCGCCACGTTATTAGCTAGTCCTTACAGATATATAGAGTTCTATAAATATAAATAGATATCCTTAATAGCTATTTAAAAGAATATTTATAATATAGAAGATATATTAGTACTTTATAATAAGTTTAAGAGGGGGAAAGATAAGTTAGGAATATAGGATTATAATATATAGAATATAAATAAGATAGGCTTTTAATATAATTATAAAATCGCCTATTATATAATAATACTTAATAAGAGTAAACCTCTATATTTTATTAATATAGATAATTAAGACTATATTACCTTAATAGAGTATATTAATAGAGCTAATAATAATATCCTATTATTCCTAATATTAAAAGCTAAAAATATCCTTTATAAATAGGTATAAAATAACTTACTATTAGATTATATATTAGTATACTCTCCTTTAAGCTATTTAAATAATAAGCTAGTCCTTAATTAACTACTCTATTTTAATAAGTTCTCTTATTATTATTAATATAGTATATATTAAATATTAATCTTTAATAAATTTAGCTCTTATTATATCTATAAATTTTATACAATAGTGAAGACTCTATTTATTAAATTATTTATTTTAAAGTTATACTTAATATACCTTATTTAGCTATTAGATATTAGTCTTTTCTAGCTATTTAAGTATTATTATAGTAAGTCTATTAATAAGGCTATATATATAGGGAATACTAAGTTTAATTATCTTAACTTCCTAAGTATATTTAAATAGATAAGATCTAAGATATTTATAATTTAAAATATTAAATTAGCCTTTAAAAAGACTAGATTTATTTTATTTAATCTTAAGGTAGTATTAATAAAGATATAACTTATAAAACTAGAAGATATCTACTTAAATACGCCTCCTTTATTAATAGTTATATTTATATAGATACTATATACTACTAGCGATATTATTATATATATAGAATATATATAAAAGGTTATTAAGGAGTATAAGATAATATAATTAGGCTCCTAATAGTAGATAGACTACATATTAAAGGGTTTAATAATAAATACTTATTCTTAACTATTAATTAAGCGGGACCTTAAAGTAATCTATAAGGCTATTATAATAAAGAAAGATTAGAAGTTATTTAGGAGTACTATTATTAAGAAGGATAGCTAGATAACTATTAATTAGGTATAAGTATTAGCTTAGTTAAGAATAGAATAGCTAGTTAAAAAGGATAAGAAGATACTAGCTTATAAGAAATATACTAAAGAAATTAGGTTAGAAAAGGCTATAATAGTAGTAAAAGGGGTCTTTTATAGGTAGGATTACCAATATTAGAAGGTAATTTATACTTCTAGGAGATACTTCTATAATTGATTAGCTATAGGGCGAGAGTTATATACTTTTAGAAGGTAGTTAACAAAAAACCGACATTTAGCTGCAGCCGACATTAGGCCGGGAACCCCTAGGAGCTTTAGCGACTAGGGTGGCGCCGATTAGAACTGGCACTGGTTGCAGGCTTCAAACATTCGAGAAATGTTAGGGAAGTCGAGGAGGTCGAGTATAATACACTAGCTTGGACTAGCTTGAGAGCTACTTACTCATAGGACTCCATTGTTCGGGTATGACATTGATTTCCCCCTTACTCGAACCAATCAAAACCCAAACATCGGACAGTTATGGCTTCGTGTACTTTAAGACAAGTAAGCTACGTGGCCAATCATAGTACAGCAGGACCTTCCAATGAAGCCTCGTGACCGTTTCCATATCTTGCACGACGCCGTCGAGGCTACTTTGGGTCCCTGGGATGGACTACCTCTTTCACGCCCTTGAGACCAGCCAGCGAGCTCCTCTGCCTTTGATCCTAGCACTAGTGTTCTCTACCGTTGTTGGAGCTGGACTCCTTGTGCGTGACATTTGAGACGAACCAAGATCATGGCTGACCTGCAACAGTTCTATCTGGCCCTCTTCATTGTCGCACCCATCCCCCGCCCTCCACTTCGATCAGAAAAGACCTATCGAGCAATAGAAGCGGACGGCGAGACCGGCGATGCGAAGCAGCTACCATGTTGGCAAGATGCATACGATGCACGGAAACAAGCTGCGCAGGGGAAAGCCGACAAAGTAGATGAGGATTACGGAATTGAAGAGCCAGAGGTATTCATGTCGCTCGTCGTGCCGGCTTACAACGAGGAAGAAAGACTGGGTATAATGCTGAAGGAGGCGACGGATTATTTGGTGCATGCATACGGGAATTCAACGCCGGATGTACAAGCCAATGGCAATCGTGCAAAGCGAAAAGACGTGAAACAAGAGGGGTCGAATGGACACTCCTCCGCAGATAAGTATGAGCGGAAAGGGTGGGAGGTTCTGGTCATTTCGGATGGATCTACCGACAAGACTGTCGATACAGCGCTGCAATTTGCAAGAGATCTGGGAAGCAAATCGGCTTCGGGAATTCGGGTCATACATTTACACGAAAATAGGGGGAAGGGAGGAGCTGTGACACATGGCATGAGACACGTTAGGGGTCAATATGCCATCTTCGCAGATGCGGATGGTGCGAGCAAATTCGAGGATCTAGGCAAGCTGGTCCGAGCATCTCAAAAGATTGAGGATGCTAAAGGGAGGGGCGTGGCCGTTGGCTCGAGAGCACATCTTGTAGGAAGCGAAGCCGTTGTCAAGGTATATCCGTCCTCATACACAACGCCGACTACGCTGATTGTTTCATGTAGCGATCGTTCACCCGCAACCTTCTAATGCACTCCTTCCATCTCCTTCTCCGCCTCCTAACACCTCCCGCGACCGCAGCCATACGAGATACCCAATGTGGCTTCAAGCTCTTTTCTCGCTCATCGTTACCTTACATTATTCCATATATGCATTCAGAGGGCTGGATATTTGATGTCGAGATGCTCATGCTGGCGGAGTCGGCAGGTATACCTGTGGTTGAAGTTCCGATTGGATGGCAAGAAGTCAAAGGAAGCAAGCTGAATGTGCTCTGGGATAGCTTGGGTATGGCCTGGGGATTGGCCGTCTTGAGAGCGGCTTGGGGTTTGGGGGTTTACCGATCCATATAAAAAGAAGGATGAAAGGCGGATACAAAGATGGATAGAATATATCTTGCAGCCCAAGATGCCTCTGGTTCCCAATCCAAAAGCTTTGATCACCACATTGGAATCTCTAGCATCAGGGCATTCATACTGGACTAAACCTTGGAAGTCCTTACCACCGAAGGAATACTTGTTGGATCTATCATCTATAAGCATTAGGCCTCCAAAATTGCTGGCAACTTCGCTTTCATGAAATTCCAGGAAGATACCATCTCATCAGATTGCACACTGGCCTCTTAACCACCCTGGACCAAATCAAGATATTAGGTTGCATAAAGCAGACCGCTTTGCACTTTAGTTAACCCAGCAACTCCATGTTAAGACGTGGTCACTCGCTAAGGCCTGGGCCCAGTGTCAAAAGCCGCAGCAGCATCCCTCGCAGTCTCTCTCGTCCTCCTTCGTCCTAATGGCCCTCCCGCGCCTTTACCAATGCCGACGGCAGGAATTGAAAGGTGCGGTCAGGGTGGCCCTCCCTCGTTCTGTGACTACAGACATACTGTTGGGAAGCCGAGTGCCATCCAACCTGCAACGTTTTCGAGATCAAGGTACATGGCCGAGACAGTTTGCTTGTACAAGTCATTGCCCGTAAGAGGGCATGCTGTATTCAATATCTTGAGGTTGGTATCCGAGCTAATCCAAATTTCTTAACAGCTGTCCGGATGCGCAAGCCTGGTTGACATATCCCGGCAACCACGGACCTCCAGGAAGATCGGTCCAGTGCCTACTGTAGCTCCCTCCGTCAGCATATCTTGCTAGTTGCATTGAAAGGATGGCATAGTTATGGAATGGGGAACGGGACGGCCAACTTCCCGAGATGACGGTCCCTGGAAGTGTGGCATTAAGGCGTCGAGTCAATCATCACTTTTGCACCGCCTCTGCGCAGCAGCACTGCATCATCGCCTGCTACTCGTGGCATACATGACAAAGCCAGCCATTTACCAATCTAAAACTGCCATCATCTCCAGTCCTGATCAGCAATTAGCGTGGCTCGATCTTCCTTCGCATGCGCCCACATTCATTTCCGGCTGCCCAGGAGCACCTCAGAACAAACTTGCAGCCATCTTAGCACCACCTAGAGAATTATATCATTAGCTGTTGGGAAGCAAGACAAGGAAGGAATCCCGACCCTTATTCAGCCTCGTTGCCTTGGCGAACCGTTTCGCAAAAGAAGGCACTTCACCACTCATCAATAATGCGTTCTTGATGACCTCTTAGGTCGTCACTCGATTCTTTTGGACCATACAGTAGATAGGACTGCCAAACTTTAATGCGCAACTAGCCTCAAGTCAGATCAAGGTATGCAGGTAGCCGACATTTATGGGCTATCTATGGGTCACTGATATTCGGGTGCTGCGGCGTCTGAGCGAGACGGGCGGCATTTACCTAGAACATCGGCAACCTGGCTGTTTACGAGACACCACCTGCTCGACCGGCGGCGCCCTGCTGCCATCAAGAGTTCACACAAACCCTAGGCATATCAGGCAACCCCTCAATCCATCATCGATGCGCGCAATTCTCCAAATGCAACTGGCTACACTGCGTCAAAGCGTTTGCCAATCTTCCCACGCTAGTAGGATATTATATGGCTGCCCATTTCCTCCCAATTTCTTTGGCCTTTTCATAGCAGCTGCGTCCTTTGCTTCCGCTTCTATGTGTCTATATCCTGTATCAGTCTACCTGTTGAACTGCAGATTGCAGTAAATCTTAGGTCTATTCCTTGAAGAACGTTCAGCTATCTTCTCCGCTTGTCCTTTCAAGACTGATACATATTTGCCCTGCCCCAAATTATCTGCTTTCGTCCTAGATACCCTGGCCGCAGCCAAGAAAACAGCATCGGTTCGCACACGCCACTCCTGTTCACGTCTACACAGCAGCAGGCCTCTAACCGATTCACTGCCCCAACCCCTCTACCTCAACTCTAGCTTCAATTCCCACCCTACACCAACAACTGGGTTGCAGTCTCCTTCCTAGCCTTAGCAGCAACATATCAAAAGCACCAGTCCCATGTCGTGAGCATCTTCTTTCAATGCTGTGACTGCAACAACAGCATATCAAGCAACCTTCACAGGGCCTCCCAAGCTCAAACAAGAATCGCTTCTGACTAGCAAAGCCGCCTTGAAACTAGTACCAACAACATGTCTTCCGCTATTGAGCGGTACCTCAAAGAGGACGATCCTCTAAGGAAGACCATCGCCACAGGGGGAAAAGAATACAACGGCGGCACGTCTGCTAAGGGACTAGGCAAGGGCAGTAACCCGGCATCTGGCCACGCACCTGCAGATGCACAGGATACGATAAAAAATATGGAGAAGCATATGAAAGAACATCAGGGTAAGTATCGATAACCCGCCCAGCGAGCTGTGCTAATCATTCAATAGAGCAATGTCAATGTTCGAGGCAACATGAGTTCTAAATCGCCACCATGTCAATAGGGATGAGGATGATCATCACCCTTGGTGGTAGAGGCCGGCTAGCGCCTGCAGTGGCTGCCGTGTTTACCTTGGATGACTGATAGAGCGGGCAGCATCTTAGCTTAGCACGCTATGCAGCTAGTAATGCCAATGTTGCATTTGTTGCATTTGTCGCCTTTGTTGTCCTTGCTAGCCCCAATCTGGTCCAGTGAACTACCCCCAATTTGGTCTAGTGCAAGACTCGACCAACGGGTCCGAGGGTTGGGTTAGGGACACAGTGCTAGTGGCTTGGCATCATGAATGAAAGCATACTTACTGCAACTTACCTCCCTCATTAACCAATGACATCTGAACGTTAATCAGGACCTTCTAGGCCAGATACCAAATAATAAGTCTTCAAGCATTAGATCGTGGTCTTGCGGTAATCAAGGCTTGAGGAAGCAGCCTGTTGTATGTCGAAAGGGGGCAGGACGCATGTGGTTTTTGTCTCTTATACAGGGGACAAGTAGGTTCTCGAGATATTGCAGCCGTTGTTTTGACTAGAGTACCCCCAATCAAGGATCCAGCTGGTCAGGATACGGCGTCCGGTCTCTTAATGAGTCCATTCCCACATTCTTGTACAATCTGTCCGATACTTGCCTCTCACCGTATTGTCCTTAGACTTTGCATTGATTTTCATCTCGTATCATCATCTGTCTCTCTAATTGGGAATCCCCATACTTCGACATCAAGCCCAGTCTTCCTGTCGACAACAACAACAGCATCATGCCGCCGTTTGAATCTCAGCGCTGACATTTTCGCGTCTTCGATCTCTACGCTCCTGTAGACGCCTTCCATTGCACCTACACTGTTGCACACTCTCGCATGTCTGAACGTCAATGGGAGGTAGATCTATCTGTCAGAGATCAGGATCAGGTATGTTTAGATGCTGAGCATGCTTGGCACATACAAACCTTGACACGTAACACCATGTCATTTGGTCATTCCGTCAGTCCATAACAACATTAAGTGGGACACATCCCCTGCGTTCAAATACAATGAGCAACGGACAGTGGCGGCCGAGTTGAGTATATCGAAGGTATACCCGACATCTTTGATCTGCCTTCTCTGCTGTAGTGGCTCGCCCCGGATGCTTCGCTTGAGGAAGAAAGGCATGGCGATGACTATTTTTGTTCGGTCTAACGTCCCTCGCACGAACGAACGGATAGCGGTATGTTTACTCGTGGAGACGACAATATTAACGCAGCACAAGACCAATATTTCTGTTGCCGTCAGAGTTGGGAGTGTGAGACACAATAGCGGGGGTGGTTGAATAGAGTCTTTACTGACCTCCCTGGAAATTGTCATCTGTATGAAGCCTGATGTCGAAAAGGAGCTATAATGAAAGATTAACCCGTGCTTGTAGTATCTTATGCGACAGAAAGTAGAAGTGTGGACAGGATGCAGGGCCGTATGATTTTTCAATAATTGTGCTTATCCGACATTCATTCTTTCTGGAGAATGAGACCACTGAACGGTACAGCATACGAGACTAAGAAATTACACAAGCAAGACGTTCCTTGCTTTGCACAAACCAAGGTTTAACAACAGAGAAATCACTGGTGTTTTGCCGCCAAACAAGTGTGTACGCGCCTGATTCACTGGATTCGCCGCTAGCAAGGCTGTGTCCAGTAAGATCACTACAGTAACAGCTTATACATAGGGCTGATCCCGAGTCCAACGGGAATCTGACCGAACAGAAGTCCCGCCTCTTCCTGTGGATGGTTTGGCTGGAAGTAGACTGCCATCATTTGCTAGGGCGTGACCCATCCAACTACATATTCCAACAAGCTTATCCCTGTCAGACGGATCCCTCGATTATGCTCGACCGATCGTCGTTGTGGCGGAGCACGATTGAAGGGTGAGATCCGGATGACTTCCCAAATTTCTACCCAGCCTTTCCCGCGCACACGCATATGTTTCGAACACGATGGACCAATTAGCACAAAATGGTAACCCGCCAGCCGTAGCGTGGCCGCGCAGTCCGAATTGGTGTTGAATAAAGCGAACCAAATCCGACCTGGAATATTTCAGGCAGACAGGCAAACGCTAATTTGACTTCGTTTTAAATCACTCATTGACGACTTTGCATAAGTGCTGTTCCTCTCCTTCACTTAATCACAGGCCGCTCCACCAGTTTCTGGGAACCAATCAAGTCTTCTAAGAAGGTGGATTACATGTTGGTTAGTAGTACCCTGCGTACCTTGCCTTGCACGAAGTAGTGACACTGCTTTGCTATTGGTGTAATTTTGCCGAGAGCACTTTTCGTCGGATATCCGTATGAGCCTCTTCGTTGTGATCAGACTTTCATAATGTAGATCGTGTCCAGAGTCTGGGACGTCAGTCCTGATCCTGATCTGCTTTTTCCGACCTTTCAGCTGCTAAACCCTGAAAGGTTAGGGTCAGGCCTTAGTCTGCTGATTGCTAGCGGTTCTCGAATGCGACTTTGTCCTGTAAAGGTTGCATGACCAAGCTAAACCGCATTCGGCCCAATATCTGGGATCGAAGTCTGGGAATCTTGCAGTAGGATTGACAGTAGAAAGTGGATATCAGCGCTACTGCCCTGAATATGGACTATCTCTGCTGTATGTCCCCTGCTATCACTAGGGTCTCGACAGATCACCACTCTCGCGTGCTCTGAGAAGGTAAGCCCCACTACCGGAAAGTCTATATATTCTGCTCCTTGGTCCATGTTCACAGAAAAAGAGACAGCCGTGAGCATCCAGAGGACTTGACAATATCGACCCTGTCCCTCTTACTCTGAAAACGTCTCCAAGTCCAAGGTCGTATCGTAAGTAGGCACTACCAAAAGAGACAACCGTCACCCAACCTACCATATCTCATTGAAATGCTGATCATCGTCAAAAGAAATGGCGGCCAAGAATAGCGAGGGTTCGCATCCTAGAAATCCAGCCATTGAGCGTTACCTCAAAGAAGTCGATTCACAAAAAGAATTTCTTGCCACGAGCAACAGAGAGAATGGCATCAAGCAAGAGACTACCACACAAGCTTCGAAGAATGCAGACCGTACATTGGCGGAGATATCAAAGCACATGGAGGAACATCAAAGTATGCCACGTCTAGTCTTTGAGTGGATGCCATGCTGACCATTGCTTGATCTTTAGAAAAGTGGAAATCTCTTTAGGAGAAAGACTGTGTAGCAGATGCTCCAAGATTCAGGATGAGTGATGGTTGCGTACTCATGGGTACCTTCGGAACATTACAGTTGCCTTTCAATTAGTTCCAGCTTTCGTTGTTGTGAGGACTGCGGGACGCACTAGGAGCCTTGTCTTAACAGAGAACGTCCCTCTTTAATGTTGCCAAGATCATATGTATCTTACTTTGTCAAACGTTGTAGGGTTAGAGGAATCGTCAGTGCTTCCTGCACTTGCTTGATGTTGGTAGTTTTCTTGTGTAGGGTGCATATGATGACTGCCCTTCAATGAAAGCGTCAATTCAATCAAGTCCTCGTCTTCTTCAAACGTCTGCCGTGATCACACTCACGTCGTCCCTGCCCCTGCCCAGCACATTCGGTTCGACATATTACCTGCTGTTGGAGGAATACCACCATTAGCCCTCGAACATCACAATAGCAATTGCGATATCGCTCCCATGCGATGACATCAGATCCGGACGAGACAAGTCATGTACTTGCAGCAAGCCTATATCACTCTCTTTGATGAGTCGGCAGCTCCGAGCATCGACTATCAATCCGTGTCAAGGGTGGTGGGTCCACCATTCCATCAACAAGCAAGTCACCACATGCTGAGCAGGTCTGGGATACATATTCGAGTTGATTATTGGATCGAGGATCGTTAGGTATAGTCTTCGTCATGCACTTCGCGCACGGAGACTGATTCGGGTTGGGTGAGCGAGTAGTCAAGGAAGCCTCTTTGGCCACATGGTCATTATTGGTCCAACACTCTTGGTCTCGTAGCTTACTATACGTTTGCGGCGTGGTCATTGTTACACGCGTAAATCCAGCACAGAGCAGAGAAAGCTCACGGACAGCATCCACTGATAGATCGGGTGTGAAGACATCCTCGGATTGCGATAAGAGGGACGGCGAGGAGGCAAAGTATCTATCTCTCATATGTCCTGTGTGGGATTGGGATTGGTATATGGCATCTGTCAACTTGGTCGTGTTTCCGTCTGTATCTCGAATGATTTTTGCTTTTGTTGGCATCGACTGCGTACCCGGATCGCAATCACTATCAGTGGGGAGATCCATGGAACCTCTAGCACTTTCTTTGGTAGCACTTTGTCCTCGGTTGGGGCTGTCCGCTGTACGGTTGGTGGACCGATATCTGCTCAGGATCGCCTTCAAAGACGACACTGCGTTCGTGCTTTGCTCTTCCGCTAAAGAGCCGTTGCCAGCCATTGTCTGACGGAATAAGGTGGGGACGAAATCAATATGGACGTAATGCGGATGGTGAAGCTCGAGAACGTCAGGGATGACTCGATAGCTGGCATGTAGGAGTTTGCTGGTCGGTGTTGGAGAGAATACTAGCGGTTATAGCTCTATATCCTGAAAGCTGCCGTCTACCGCTGTCTCGTTCTGGATCGGATGTAGTTGGGAGAGCTGTTGATCATTTTCTGAGGATTTGAAAAGACTGCGAGACAAGACAGAAGGAATACCAAGGAAAAGATTACGCTCGTAATCAATTACCCACATTGACATTGCTTCCTGAAACATGGTAGTCGACCACACAGTCTCTCGATTGGCCATAGGGTCCCAAGATTTCTACGCAATAGAGAGCGAAGATAACGATTTTTCTCAGGAGTCTCTGGGCGTGGGCAATTTACTGCTTGCCGAACACATCATTCACCGTTTGCGAGACCATATGCAAGGAGGTCACAACCTGCTGCACGCTCGGACATTTTTGTAGGAATGAAAAGCCACGCGCGTTTCTTCAGGTGATAACAACGTCAAATACGATGGATACGTCAAAAATAGTCCACGGACAGACTCGGAGGTGCAGGCTTACGGAACCATCATGTAAGGGAAACAAGTAGGGGCTATTGGCCTCAGCTCGACTGATTGGTAGAGACTTTCTTTGGTCTCCAGTCCCACAAATATCTCTGTTAAAATCCCGAATAACCCCTTCGCCCGCATCTTCAGGGCTCCCATACTCCGTTACAGGCTCGATCATAGAAGTTGACATTCATGGGTTTGACCTTGGTATCTTCGCAACGATCGTAGGGTGACTCGTTCTGAAGCGTGTGATAGAGTTAGATGAAACCTAAGTGCCAAGGAACAGATGGTGCTAGCAATGTTGATCCGGGTAGGACCCTGCGTGCCTGTTTTATGCCTAGGACAGGAGCGTAACATAAATCCTCGCACTCCTTGAGCATCGGTGGGACTCAGGGCCAAGATCAATCAAATTTACTGAAACAATTCTAAATCGGCAGCCATGGCGTCCAGCTCCTTCCTCGCTACCACCAAGGCCTCCGACTCCTCCCTCCGCGTTCATCTACACCCTCTCATCCTACTCACAATCTCCGACTATATAACACGACACACGCTCCGGCGTTTCACCACCCCGATAGTAGGCGCCTTACTTGGCCAGCAAAACGGCCGCGACATCACTCTCGAGCATGCTTTTGAGGCAGAGGTCATAAATAGCGATGATGGAATACTGCTGCATGAGACATGGTTCAAGGACCGAGTACAGCAGTACAAAGACGTACATCAAGCACCAGCTCTGGAGCTAATGGGATGGTTCACTACAGCGCCCGTGACAGGGCCAGAGAGTGTTCATGTGGCGATTCATCAGCAAGTATTGCACACGCACAACGAGACGGCTGTACTGCTTGCTTTTCACCCAGCGAGCGTGCTGAAAGGAGCGGCGGTAGGTGGAAAGCTGCCGCTGACGATTTATGAAAGTGTTTATGAAAGCGGCGAGAGCGGAGATCGGAGCATGGAGATTGATGGACAAGACGCCCCACTGGAACTGAAATTCATGGAGCTCCCGTACAGCGTTGAGACGGGCGAGGCGGAAATGATCAGTGTGGACTTTGTGGCGAGAGGCGGAGGAAATGCCACGGCTGTTGATGGGACAGCGAAGAAGGATGGAAAAGACCAAGCGAGCCAGAAGCCTGTGGGGAAGGTGGACGAGAAGGGAAAGGCAGTGCAGAAGGATACGAAGGAGGCCAAAGTGATGGACGATTCTTCGATTCTATCTGCAGAGGACGAAGAGCGTAAGTGCTCCCCAAGTTTTCTAATCCTCCTTACTGACACCAACGAATACAAGTCATCGCCTCCCTCACTGCCCGAGCCAACGCAGTCAAAATGCTCCACGCACGCATCTCCCTCCTCAAATCCTACCTCATCTCGCTCCCCAGCTCCTACTTAACTTCCACCCCTTCATCAACAGCCACAGAACCACCACACACCTCCACCTCCACCTCAACTCCAGAAACCAACCACCCTCTCCTCCGCTCCATCCTCGCCCTCCTCTCGCGCCTACCCCTCCTCCTCCCACCAGCCCACCTATCAAAATTCAACCAATCGACACTCGCCGAGAAATCAGACGTCGAGCTCGCCTCGCTGCTCGGCTCAATGGGCCGAAGTGTCAAAGAAGCTCGCGAAATGGGAAGAAAGTTTAGCGTTATAGACGGGATACGCTCGCAGGGCAAGAAGGGATATGTGAATATGGCTTCTCTGGGAGATGCTTGGCCCGATGACGGCGATGATCGGGGGCAGATGTTGATGGATGGAGGATACATATGATGTGAAACAAATAGATGATGGATTTTTTACGACTCACGATCGAAATAGGGACTGATGATGGTTAGAAGCCGATATCGTTCATACTTTACTGGTGTGGAAGACACATATCCGGCTGGCTCTAAGCAGCGACAATCATACTGACACCTTTCGTCTATAGCGGCAGTATAGACGGTACACAAGAATCCAACCGTCTAGCTTGAGACTCATGCCCGTATCCACGCCCACTATCGCATTATCCCCAGTGCAAGTACATACTCCTTTATGACGAACACTACTCCGAAAGAAAAAGAAACATTACGACTATCCCTCTCAATTCATATCCAGCTAGTAAGATCGGCCCAATGACCCCAACTCATCCTCCTAGCCTCGCACACTTACCCACCATGGCATGCTTCCTATCAACTGTCATTGTCAACAGCAACTCTGCCTAACCCTAGGAAACATAACTTCAGCACACCCACCATTTCAGCCAAGTAACATACAGCAATCATAGTCTTCAAAAATCTATCACTTTTCGCTATTTGGGAATCATCGCTAAGATCAAAAAGCATACTGTGGAAACCATCAGCGTCCCCACTGGAAGACCGTAGGTCTCGCAGCAGAGAATATCTCGAATTAGAGCCAACCGAGTGCAGTCTAGCAGCCAAACCCCACACCCACTGATTGACGGAACTTGCTCGATCAAGCCGTTCTCATTAGGACACACACTCGTGAGAGCTCACCCATGATTTCGATGGCAGTCTTAGTGTATCTTTCCCAAACCTCATTCACCACCCAACCCCTGGAGATCGGCTTTCCGCCTGGAACTTCATCAGCTCGAAAGGACGCTAAGAAACCAGGAGACCACTCTAGGGTGTTCGTACACGTTGAATTGCGGTGTGGATGCACTACCCTTCCAACACAAGGCAACATATCATCGATAGCGGTATCGGAATGAAAGTGGCAAATTACATGCAACGCATTTTTTGATTCTTGATTTAGGAAAAGAGTGATTGAAGAGAGTGATCAGGTGGCATTGAATAGGTAGACATGGGTTCAGCCATGAGTTTATAGCCCGGCTTAATGGATTTGGATTGTATAGTGTTTTCAGCACGGATATCGATTTTATAATGGCTATATGTTGTATCAAGCGGTATAATGTATCATCACGAAGATGGGAATACTGAATATCACTAATAGTAGGATAAGCACACACACCACTATACCCCCCCCCCCCCACCCCAAATCCCCCCCCCCCCAAAACCCCAGCACCACCACCCACCTCCAATCAACTCACAACACCTCACATCCAACCCCCAAATCAAAGCCCTATCTCTACCATCCATCAGCATCCACACCCTCCACACCCCCCATGCCCTCCAAAACCCCCA